>QLAH01000203.1_pt1 | contig 44481 bp, 33 predicted proteins | sample 4693081 | NCBI WGS metagenome assembly QLAH01 (sample SAMN09425401, study PRJNA476045) | Lake water metagenome, whole genome shotgun sequencing project. | reverse complement strand
TCAGTAGATCACAAAGATGTCTCTTCGTATGGGCTTGGCCCTCACCCCCAGCCCCTCTCCCCCCTGGGAGAGGGGAGCCGGAAGTCCTTCAAAGTCCCTCTCCCAGCTTGGGAGAGGGATTTAGGGAGAGGGCCAAGCTGAGGGCAGTAAAGAGAGTTTGTGATCTACTGATTTTGCTTAGTTCCTAGGGTTGATCCCCCCTAGCCCCCTTATGAAGGGGGGAACTGGATTCAAAGTCCCCCTTTATAAGGGGGATTTAGGGGGATCTCCAAGGACTTGGGGCACGAAAACAAGATGTGTATAAGTAGTAGCCCAAGGGAGAGGGATTTAGGGTGAGGGTTAGAGTGCAAGTCGCAAGAAGGTTTCTAAAGATGGCAGTCCTTGGCATATCCTGAACTCAGGTTAGGGACGAATTGGCTTTAGCGCAGGCCATCAAGAAACAGGTGAGTTGCTCATCGACCGCAAAGATCAGGGACTAGACCTCTGGCTGATTTTGCGGCAAGGGCGATAGAGATAGCCGATAGCGGTAGAGGGCGACGGGCTGCCCTAGGGTGGAGAGAAACTCAGGATCTTGGGGGGAGAAATAGACCGCCGTGACCTGATCGGCTTCGATGTGGTCGCCGCAATTTCGGTAGTCTGTCGTGGTTTCCACCTCATTTAGGTAGGGGATGGTAGTGCCGCGAAACACCTGCTGAAAGCGTTCGGCGGTGATGAACCGATCCTCCTGGAGGGTTTCTGTGGTGCGTCCCGTGACGGTGGATTCGAGCTGTCGTCCTTGGTCTAACAGGGTCAATTGGCGATTAGGATTTTTGGGGTCAACCTTTACGGCTTTGACCGCCGACTCCCCCAAGTAAGCCTGGGCCATATTCAGGCCGTTAAAGGCGCGGTCAGCGACGATGTCCTGCGGGTGAATGACCCTCGGCAAAAAGCCGCTGAGCAGATTAGGCGCTTCCACAAACCGCACCAGGCAGGTGATGGGCTGATCCACCATGGCCTGGTTGCTCTCAAAACCGGGGGTAACCAGGTCTGGGGCTAGGGGGGCAGCCAAATCGACCAGGGTGCTCGTGAGTTCCCAGGTGCCCGCTAGCCAGTCGGGGTAGATGAGATCGCCCTTGGCGGCGGGTAGGGGCAGCTTTTCCCAGCGGGGAAACTCCTGGAGGCGCTCCGTCAGCGGTAATGCTAGGGCATCGCCGCTGCACAACAGCCACACCGTCAGCAGCAACAGCAGCCAAGACAGGCGACGGCGAATCAAGATACGCAGGGTTCGCGGCATGGGACGGGGGCAAAAAAGGACAGGGTTTGAAGGTCATTCTACCCTGCCCTTTTCGCGCCTCGCGGAGATTCTAGGCGGGTGGGCACCGCCCACCTCAAACTACAGGGTCTAGAACAGGTTTAGGTCGGTGACGGCCCCCAGGCTGCTGGAGGACACCAGTGTGGCGTACTTAGCCAAGACCCCGCGCTTATACCGAGGGGTGGGGGGCACCCAGGCGGCGCGACGCTGGGCCAGTTCCTCCTCGGAAACATTCAGTTGTAGCAGGTTGTGGTCGGCGTCGATGGTGATGGAATCGCCTTCTTGGACAAGGCCAATGGTGCCCCCCACCGCCGCTTCGGGGGCGACGTGGCCCACCACCATGCCGTAGGTGCCGCCAGAGAACCGTCCGTCGGTGATTAAGCCCACGGCGTCACCCAGCCCTGCGCCGATGATGGCGGAGGTAGGAGCCAGCATTTCCCGCATTCCGGGGCCACCCTTGGGGCCTTCGTAGCGTACGACGACCACATCACCCGCCACGATTTTTTTGTCCAGAATCGCCTTCAGGCAATCTTCTTCGGAGTCAAACACGCGGGCGGGGCCAGTGATGTGGCGATTTTTGACGCCCGTAAGCTTGGCCACAGCGCCCTCGGTGGCCAGGTTGCCCTTAAGGATACCCAGGTGGCCGATGGGATACATGGGGTTGCTGAAGGGACGAATCACGTCTTGATCGGTGCGGGGATCGGTGGGAATGTCCGCCAGCAGTTCCTCAATGGTTTGGCCCGTAATGGTGAGGGCATCGCCGTGGATGAGCCCCTTGGAGAGGAGCATCTTCATCACTTGGGGAACACCTCCGGCCTGGTGGAAGTCGGTGGCTACGTAGCGACCGGAGGGCTTGAGGTCGCACAGCACGGGCACCCGCTGCCGAATGGTTTCAAAGTCGTCTAGGGTGAGTTCTACACCGATGGCATTGGCAATGGCCAGCAGGTGCAGCACCGAGTTGGTGGATCCGCCCACCGCCATAATCACGGAAATGCCGTTTTCAAAGGCTTTGCGGGTCAAAATTTGGCTGGGCAGAATTTGCTGGCGAATGGCGTTCACCAGCGCCTGGGCCGATTGCTCGGTGCTGTCGGCCTTTTCGCCATCCTCGGCGGCCATGGTGGAGGAAAACATCAGGCTCATGCCCATGGCCTCGAAGGCGGAGGACATGGTGTTGGCGGTGTACATGCCGCCGCAGGAGCCCGCCCCCGGACAGGCATTGCGCTCCACGCCGAGCAGCCGTTCTTCGCTGATGCGGCCTGCGCTGTATTCGCCCACGGCCTCAAAGGCGCTAACCACGGTCAGGTCTTCGCCCTCATAGTGACCGGGCTTGATAGTGCCACCATAGACAAAAATGGCCGGAATGTTCATCCGGGCCATCGCAATCATGGCCCCTGGCATATTCTTATCACAGCCGCCAATGGCCAATACGCCATCTAGGCTTTGGCCGTTGCACACGGTTTCGATGGAGTCGGCAATCACATCGCGAGACACCAGGGAGTACTTCATTCCCTCGGTGCCCATGGAAATGCCGTCGCTGATGGTGATGGTGCCAAAGAGTTGGGGCATTCCCCCCGCCGCCCGCACTCCAGTCTCGGCGCGGCGGGCTAAGTCGTCTAGCCCCATGTTGCAGGGGGTGATGGTGCTAAAGCCATTGGCGATGCCCACAATGGGCTTCGTAAAGTCGTCATCGCCAAACCCCACGGCGCGCAACATGGCGCGGTTGGGGGTGCGTTGAACGCCTTGGGTCACCACTTGGCTTCTGCGGTTGTCGGGCATGATCAATCCTCTTGGTGCGATGCGTTAGAATTTCTATTCCACAGGGTTAGATTTTCCCTCAAAATTAAGACCATGGGAAAATCACACTAGATTTATTTTGCTTCTCCCCAGTTCCGCCCATCGTCACCTTTGAGAGTCCTTTGGATAAATCCTTTGCTGCCCTGCCGGTGCCTCCACCGCCGACGGAAATTACCGCTGAAGCCCTACTAGAACGCTATGCGCTAGGCGAGCGAGATTTTCGCAGTATTCAGCTGCTGGGAGCCAACCTCTCCCATCAAGACTTGAGCGGGGCGAATTTTCGACAGGCGGTCTTGTGCCGCTGCAACTTCTCTGAGTCCAAGCTCATTGGAGTGAATTTCCGAGAAGCGAGGCTCAGTGAAACCAATTTCTACCAGGCCAACCTCACCCTCAGCAATTTTATTGGGGCCGACCTCACCGAGGCCTCCCTGGTGGAGGCCGACCTTACGGAAGCCGGGATGCGCAGCGTCAACCTGATTCGCACCAACCTCAGCCGCGCCATTTTGCGGGAGGCCAACCTCAACGAAGCCACCTTTGACCACGCCGTTCTCCCCTACGCCGACCTAACGGAGGCCAGCCTCAGCCGCACCAAAATGCTGGCGGTGGCCATGCCCCACGCCAATCTCACGAACGCCAACCTGACTAGCGCCCTGATGAATGGCATTGGCCTAGAGGAAGCTAGCTTGGTAGGTGCCCTGCTGAGCGGAGCTACCCTAGAGGGGGCCAACCTCCAGGGGGCCGACCTCAGCCGCGCCAAGATGACGGGATCCCATTTAGTGAACGTGAACCTGGCCAAGGCCAACCTGCGGGGCACCAACCTAAGCTGGAGCACCCTGCGCGGATCGAACCTGCGGGGGGCTACCCTCTACCGCACCAAGCTCTGTTGGACCAACCTGAGCGGGGCCGACCTGACGGATGCGGTGATGATCAATGCCAAGCTCGACTATGCTAACCTGCGCCACACCGATGTGCAGGGTACGGTGCTCCCAGATGGGTTTACCCGCTAGACCACGGTACGGGCTAGCGCGTGGTGGCGGATTGGCCCGTGGGGGATTGGGCTTGCATGGGCCCAGGCTGCACCGTTGGCGACCAGCGGAGCGTGGTGAGGGAGGAGGGCGTCATTCTGAGGTAGGCCAGCATTTGTTGAGGCAGCCCATAGATCTGATCCTGCCACAGCATCGCTTGAAGCCGTAGCAGAGACGATCCATAGCCGAGACGACTGGCCCGCTGCTCGGTGGTTGGGGGCTGCAACCGAGGCCAGGTCAAAATTTGGGGTGGTAGAGTTTGGTTGAGGCCGAGGGCTACCTCGTCGGTGGAAAAGACCTCGGCGTAGCGAGGCGATAGAAATCCGGCATAGGCTGGGGCTTGGTCGGTTTGCTGCAAGATAAAGCTGAGGCTGATGCCCTGCAAAAACACCCGTAGGCTGCTGGTTTTGGCATCGGGCAGGGCGGGCATGAAGGGAATGGCTTGCAGGTTGGGGTTTAGGTTGGCTGGGTCGCCTACGCTGAGGTGAGATCCACCAATGGCCGTAATGAGATACTTTGGCCCCGCCAGTTGGGCAAAGGGGGCAAGCTGCTGGGCTGCCATGGGGGTCACGCTGTCCTGGGTGCCCGCTAGCATGAGGGTGGGTACCTCGACCTGGCGTAGGCCATCCTTCCCGAATAGATGGCCTGTTAAGGGGTTAGTCACAATGATCTGGGTAATCCGAGGATCCCGCAGGTTGGCATACTTAACCGGGAGATCCAGCGCCGCACACTGGAACCAATCGGAAGGCGATAACCGCACCGGATTCACCTGTTCGCAGGCCTCATCCAGCAAGCGCAAGTCTAGCGGTGCCCCAGCCAATGCTAGACCTGTGTAGCCGCCTAGGGAATGACCAATTAGGGTGACCTGGTGAGTATTGAGGCGACCCCGCAGACTATAGGAATAGCGGTTTAGCCGCTCTAGCCGATCTAACACATAGCTCACGTCGCGGGGCCGATCTAGAAATTCGGTGGCGGGCAGCACCCGGCTCCCTTGGGGGGCCTCCGTCGCCCCCGCCCTAGGCAGCGACAGCAGGGCCGACACATTGCTGCCGGGGTGCTCGACCGCTGCCACCGTTAGCCCGTGGGAGGCTAGATGTTCCGCCAGGTAGGCCAGGAAACGTCGGTCGGCCCCAAACCCGTGGGACAGCACGACCAATGGCCCATGGCTATCCTTGCTCCAGTAGATGTCCACCGGAATACTGCGATTACGCTGCCGATCTCGAAGCACCATTTCCCAGCGTTCTACCTCGGCAGACCCCGTGGAGAAAGGATTGACGGAACTAGAAGGTCGGATGTCCTCAGACGGGGAAACCATCTCGCGCCGCAGAATTTGCCCTAGGAGGGTGCTTTCCCGCTGGGCTAGACGAAACTGAGAAGCCCAAGCCAGCCACGCTCCCACATCCACCTCTAGGGTTTCCTGGGGCAACTGTCGCAGCACCGCCAGCACCGTAGGGCTCGTTTCTAGACTAGCCACCCGCTCTAGCGCCAGTTGCAGATCCGTGGGCTTCAGGTTTGGCACTAGGGCTTGCAACGTGGCCAGTAGCGGAGTCCCCCCAGGCGTATGCAAAATTTCGCCCAAAATGACTTGCCCCACCGCCGGATCGATAGCTAGTTCATTTTGTAGGGTGGCCCTCACCTCCGCATTGAGTAGCGGTCGGTACGGCCAAAGTTCGTCGGGGACTTGCCCGGTCGCCGCAAAGGTTTCTAGGTCGGCCACCTGAATCGTCTGGGACATTGGCCCCCAGCGTAGGGTCAGCTGCTCAGCGGCCTTGGCTTCCATTCCCCAGCCCACCACCACCATAGCCGCCCCCAGGGCCGCCCGTCCCCGCCAGCGGGAAACACAATGTCGGTAGAGGTGTTGAAGCACAGTCACCACACCAGCATGACCAGGAAACCATTTAGGGGACGATGGCCGAGGCCGAAAGGTTGCAAGGTTAAGTTACGTCCTAATTTTCTCTGTTGATTAGCTTAATCTAAACGATGGGGGAGCCGGGGAATGGGCGAGGAATCGTCAAGTTTTGTTGCATGGCGACCCTCCGGCCATGGCAGGCTATCGGATCTGGTCTACTCCGAGTCTTCCCAACACCGATCTGAAACAAGGATCTACCCACTCCACGGCCACTCCACGGCTGACCCCCGCATCTGAATATTCTCGCTATCATCATCAGGTAGCCTGCTATGGGCTCCACGGTCCCCTTGGCCCCTAGGAGTACCCTCCCAGCCCCTTTCTCCCTTGCCCCAAGGCGTTCTGCTCCTATGACTGATTCTCAGCCCTCACCCAAGGATGACTTTTTGGTTCCGCGCAGCAAATATTGGGGCGAGTTCAGCCCCCAGCACCTTGCCTTTAACGCCAACCTTCAAGAGTTTGCCCAGCGGGTTTCCTTCATCTGCAATTTAGAAACCGGGGGCAAAATTCCGCCAAGGCAAGCCTACGACGAAATTAAGCGCCTGTGGAAAGACCTCAAGCGCTCTAAGGCAAATTTAATTGACCCTGACACGTCCACGGGTGGATCACCGCCGCCCCCGGAAACTCCCTAGATTTTCCTAGCTTGAGGTCTGGGGCAGATGCCCTTCGGCATGGGCAGATTGTGGTGCGCCCCAGTCATAGGTGCGTCCCCCATCCCATCATTGCCTAAGCGGCTTCCGCCTCTAGCCAGCCTGCGCTGAGGATGACCGTGAGCCCCATAAACAGTGCTGTTAGCACCCAGGTCACCCGATTGAGGGTGGTTTCGGCGCTTTTGGTGCTGGTGAAAAGCTGGGCTTGTCCACCCAGGCCACCCAGACCATCGCCCTTGGGGCTATGGAGCATCACTAGGGCCGTGAGCCCCAGGGCAGAGACCAGCCACAGCACTTGCACAATAGTTTTGACGATCATGGGCGTGTTCCGTTTTCAAGAGTCAGGGTTAAACATGGGGCTGGAGGGGTGCAACGGTTGAAGCTCTATTCCAGCGCAGTTTTCCTATTCTAAGCTGATTTTTGCCCGACACTAACGATTCTAGAAGGCTCACCGAATCTAGATGGAAAGCCTGACCGGAGTACGATTGGCGCGAATGTCCACATCGGCGGAGAGGATCATGGAACGCCCAGTCATTTCATGGGGCTGGGGCAGGTTGAGAATTTGCAGAATCGTGGGGGCCACATCGGAAAGACGACCATCTTCCCGCAGTTGCACATCCCCCCCGTGGGTGGGCACCTTCAGCTTTTCCCCTTCAATCAAAATGAAGGGCACAGGATTCGTAGTGTGGGCTGTCCAGGGTTTGTGGTTTTCGTCCCACATCAGTTCGGCATTGCCGTGGTCGGCGATGATGATGGCCGTTCCCCCGGCCTTGCCGATGGCGTCGATCAGGTTGCCCAGGCTACGATCCACGGTTTCGATGGCGGAGACGGCGGCCTCCATTTTGCCCGTGTGGCCCACCATGTCGGGGTTGGCGTAGTTAATCACTACCAGGGAGTAGATACCCTTTTCGACGGCGGCGATGGCGGTATTGGTCACCGCTTCGGCGGACATGGCCGGGGCTTTGTCGTAGGTGGCCACCATGGGGCTGGGCACCAGTTCCCGATCCTCGCACTCGAAGGGATCCTCTAGACCACCATTGAAAAAGTAGGTGACGTGGGCGTACTTTTCGGTTTCGGCGGTGCGAAACTGCTTCATGCCGTGGTTGGCCACCACTTCGCCCAAAATATTGCTGAGGTTTTGGGGCAAAAAGGCAACCTCAACGGGCAACTCCGGGTCATACTGGGTCATGGTAACGAAGGCAAGATCAGGGATGAGTTCCCGTTCAAAGCCTTTGAAGTTGGGATCTACCAATGCGTGGGTGATCTGACGGGCACGGTCGGGCCGGAAGTTGAAGAAAATCACCCCGTCTCCCGGATCAATGGCACCGGGGGCCAAGCGCGTGGGTTCTACAAATTCGTCATTGATCTCCTGGGCGTAGGACTCAACCAGCGTCTCCACGGCAGTTTTGCCTGTGCCTGTGCCTAGGTCGGTGATCACCCTGTAGGCTTTTTCTACCCGATCCCAGCGGTTATCGCGATCCATGGCGTAGTAGCGACCGCTGATGGTGACGAGGCGACCCAGTCCGGCCTTCTCCACATAGTCCTGAATTTTTTGGATGGCGTTTTTGCCTTCGGTGGGCTTGGTGTCGCGGCCATCGGTGATGACGTGGATGCAAACTTCGTCAATGTCTTGGGCCTTGGCCATGTCAATTAGGCCAAACAGGTGGTTGAGGTGGGAGTGAACGCCACCCTCGGAACAAAGCCCAATCAGATGCAGCTTACTTTTTTGGTAGCGCACCGTTTGGCAAATCTTCAGCAGCGCCTCGTTTTCTTGCAGGGTGCCATCTTCCACGGCGTCGGAAATTCTGACCAGTTCTTGGGGCACAATGCGGCCTGCGCCAATGTTCAGGTGGCCGACTTCCGAGTTGCCCATTTGCCCGTCGGGTAGACCAACATCCTTGCCGGAGGTGCGAATGAGGGTGTGGGGATAGGCGGCCCAAAGGCTATCCATCACAGGCGTCTTGGCGGTGGCAATGGCATTGCCATCTGCGGTGTCCCGGTATCCCCAACCATCGAGAATAATGAGCACCATCGGCGGCACAGACGTCTGATTCATGGGTGAGAATCCTTGTGATTGTGACTAGCGTCTTAGCGATCATAGCATTGGCATTTTAGGGGATATCACCTGGAAACGGCGTTTTCCTAAACGGCGAAAGCCGTACGTCTCGGCGAATCCTCTGCCTTGAAACATACCCGAAAGCCCTTGACCTAACCAGGGAAATGATACTGGCCTTGGGAAGGCTATACCCAGGCTCGATAGTCTTGGGTACGGGGTCAGAAAGGTAGGAAAATCAGTTAAAACGAGCTTTATAAAAGTTTTATAAAAGGGATTTTACTCTACAACCGTCAATTTTTATAAAGGGCTGTCAATTTCATCCTGTTGGCGGGTGACAGACGGGTGATCTTGCCCCACCACGCAATTGCGGCCCTGCTGCTTGGCTTCATAGAGGTTGCCATCGGCGGTGGCTAGCAGTCTTGGGGCAGTACTTTCTGTCGAGGGCCAGCCCGTGGCCACGCCAATGCTGATAGAGACGTGCTGGGCCACGGATGACAGGGCATGGGGAAGGGCTAAGGATGCTATGGCCTGACGCAGACGTTCAGCGAGGTACAGGGCTCCGGCCTGGTTGGTGTTGGGTAGAATGACCGCAAATTCTTCTCCGCCATAGCGGGCGGCCACATCGGTGGCGCGATTGAGGGTCTGCTGTATGGCCTGGGCCACCCGTTGCAGACAAACATCACCAGCCAGGTGGCCATAGTAATCGTTGTAGGCCTTGAAGTAATCCACATCCAACATCAGCAGCGATAGGGGAGAGGGCGATCTCAGAGATTGGTGCCAGGTTTGTTCAAGATATCGGTCAAAGCCTCGGCGGTTGGTGATCCCGGTTAGTCCATCCAGTAGCGTGATCCGTTCCAGTTCTTGGTTAGCCTCTTGTAGGGCGGTTTCGGCCTGCTGCCGCACGCCAATTTCTTGGCGCAGTTGGTGATTGAGGTCGTTGAGGCTGGCGGTGCGGTCGGCCACTTGTTGTTCTAGATCGGCGTTGAAGGACTGCAACAGGGATCGCTGCTGTTCGAGGTTGGCGAACAAGTGGGCCACCGAGTGAGACAGTTGGGCAATCTCGTCCCGCCCCGGAATGATGGGCATGGGGGTTGATCGATCCCCCTGGCGCAACTGTTCCGCCGTGGCGGCAATGGCGAGTATGGGCTTCACCATCTGCCCCGATAGCCACCAGGTCAAGGCTCCACTGACGAGGCCCAGCACGGTGCCCCAAATCAAAATGCTGCGCATGAGGGATCGGGCGGCGACAAAGGCGACCTCCGTGGGCTGGCGCACCAGCACGACCCAGCCTCAGTAGATCACAAACTCTCTTTACTGCCCTAAGCTTGGCCCTCACCCTAAACCCCTCCCCCAAGCTGGGAGAGGGACTTTGAAGGACTTTCGGCTCCCCTCTCCCTCCTGGGAGAGGGGCTGGGGGTGAGGGCTAAGCCCATACTAAGAGACATCTTTGTGATCTACTGAGCCTAGCCCAGGGTAATCACGGTAGCCCTGGGTGGGGGCATAGCCGACGAGGTAGGTGCCTTGATCGGCCCAAGTCTCGACCCCAAAGCCTAGTTGACCTCGGTGGGCGGCGGTAAAGCTGGGGAGATGGCTCAGGTTGGTCACACCGGGATGGGGGGATGGCTCTAGCAAAATATCCCCGTTGTTGGCGGCGATGAAAATCTCCACATGGCGATCCTGCTGGATTGGCTTGAGCAGGTTATCGCGCAACAGGGTAGCCCAATGCCAATAAAGATGGGCACCCAACACGGCGACGACTTGCCCCTGGGGATTACGGATTGGGGTCGCCACATCCACTAGGCGGAGAGGTTCCTGATCGGCACTAGGGTTAGGGATTAGAGTCGCCAACAGCTTAGCGGGGTGGACATCCTGCACATTAGGACGCTCTTTCCCGGTCTCAAACCAGGGCCGACCCGACACATTTTCCCCCTCCAAAATGCCCTGGGTGCTGGCCAACACCTGCCCCAGGGGGTTCGCCAACCCAATCCAGGCCAAATCATCGTAGGCCGTTTGCAGGCGATCTAGGAGCTGGCGCTGAACCACCTGGGAACGCTCTGCCCCCCGCATCTCCTCTAGGGCAGCCAGGGTTTGAATCTGCTGATAGTAGATGTGCATATCGCGATCCATTGCCCCCGCCAGTTGGTAGGCCAGTTGGGCGAGGAGTTCTCCCCGATCAGTCTTGGCTTGGGTTTGGCCGATAGTGCCCAAAATTCCGGCCAACAGCAGCGAAAACCCCAGCACCGTGGCGGCAATTGCGGCCCCTAGGCGCTTCCGAAAGCTGCGCCGCAGATCGAGCCGACCCAGCCGCAGCCTGCGCTGCCAATGAAATGTATCCAGTCTGCATGACTGGGCCGACATCCTGCCCAAGGTTGCTACCGCCTTCCCGCTTGCCTAAAAACGAGAATACCCAAGTTCGGGAGCGAGATCACGGGCTAGATTTAGGCTTTGCCACTCTTGGCGGTCTGCTTTTCCTTTTGCTTTTGGCGCTTGGCGTCGGCCTTGGCCTTGCGCTCGGCTTCTTCGGTGGCCTGCTTTTCGGCCTCGGCTTCTTCGGCAACTTTGTCTAAATAGTAGTGGTAGTCGCCCCGGTAGAGCCGCAGTTCGCCGTTGCGAATTTCCACGATTTTGGTGGCCACGCGGGAGATAAAGTAGCGGTCGTGGGAGACCAGCAGCACGGTGCCGTCGTAGTGTTGCAGGGCTTCCTCCAGCATTTCCTTGGCGGGAATGTCGAGGTGGTTGGTAGGCTCGTCCAGCATCATCAGGTTAGCGGGGCGCAGCAGCATTTTGGCTAGGGCAAGGCGGGCCTTTTCCCCACCACTGAGGGCTTCTACCCGTTTGTACACCATGTCGCCGCTGAACAGAAAACGACCCAGCAGGGTACGCACCTCTTCGTTTGTCCAATCGGGCACTTCGTCGTGGACGGTTTCGAGGACGGTCTTTTCGAGATCCAGCGCCTCCGCCTGATTTTGCTCAAAGTAGCTGGGGATGACGTTGTGCGCCCCCATCGTCACCTTGCCGTCGGTGGGGGGTTCTAGTCCGGCAATCAGCCGCAATAGGGTAGATTTTCCGGCTCCGTTGTGGCCCAAAAAGGCGATGCGATCCCCCCGTTCGATCAGCAAATTTGCCCCCAGGAACAGAATTTTCTCATCGTAGGTGTGGGTCATGTCTTCGACCATCACCACCTCACGACCGCTGCGGGGGGCGGGCGGAAAGCGAAAATGCAGCGTCCGCACCGAGCCTTCTGGGGCTTCAATGCGATCAATTTTGTCCAGCATCTTCTCGCGGCTCTTGGCCTGGGTGCTGCGGGTGGCGCTAGCTCGAAACTTTTCCACAAAGGCTTCCTGCTTGGCCAGTTCCTTTTGTTGGCGTTCGTAGGCGCTGAGTTGGGCGACCTGGTTTTCCTCCTTTTGCAGCAGGTAGGCGCTGTAGTTGCCCAGGTAGGTGGTCGAGACGCCGCGCTCGGTTTCTACAATTTGGGTGCAGAGGCGATCCAGAAATTCGCGGTCGTGGGAGACGATCACCATGGGCGTGGTCAACCCTTTTAGGTAAATCTCCAGCCACTCGATGGTGTCCAAATCCAAATGGTTGGTCGGTTCGTCCATCAGTAGGATGTCCGGCTCTTGCAGCAAAATTTTGCCGAGGCCCATCCGCATCTGCCAGCCGCCGCTAAATTCGCTGACGTAGCGATCCCCATCCCCCGGCGCAAAACCCATCTCCGGCAAAATTTTCTCGATGCGAGACTCCAGCCCGTAGCCATCTATAGCCTCAAACCGCCGTTGTAGCTTGTCCATTTCGTGGATCAGCTTGTCGAGTTCGTCGGGATCAGCCTGCTCCATTAGGGCCGGGATGTGGTGCAGCTTCGATTGCACCTCGTTGGCCTCATCGAACACCGTCCAAAATTCCTCGCGTACCGTGCGACTGGGGTCTACTTCAAACTCCTGAGACAGGTAGGCAATTTTGAGGCTTGGTGCCCGCACAATCGCCCCGGCAGTCGGCTCTTCCTTCCCGGTGATGATCTTGAGCTGGGTGGATTTCCCGGCCCCATTCACCCCCACCAAACCGATGCGATCTCCCGGTTTCACCTCCCAGTTCACATCCTTGAGAACTTCCCCGGTGGGATAAATTTTGCTGATGTGCTCTAAACGCAGCATGGAGGGTCTCCAAAGGTGAAGGATGGCGGGGCGTCTTGATAGGGATCTTTACAAAGAGTAACTAAAAGTGGGGGCAGTCGGTAGGGGGCAGGGTGGATGGTGAGAATTTGGAGAAGTGTCGATGTAGCTAGTTGTTCAATCCGTGGTGTATCCGTCCTCGCATGGGTATGAAGACCCTGTGTCCTGACTTGCAGGGAGTGACCTCAACGGGGCCGTGAGTGCCTAAATCGCTTCTGAACACAATTTCATGCCCTTAATAGCCATGTTCCGCTAAGAAGGGCAAGGACAAGTCCTCTCTGGGGGGCGTTGCATCGTGGCTGGGGCGGCCTTGGAGTAGTTTTTCCACGTACTTGCCGAGGATGTCGCCCTCTAGGTTAACGGCCTGGCCGGGCTGGAGCGACTGTAGGGTAGTTTCTTGGTAGGTAACGGGGATGACGGCCACGGAAAACCAGTCGCCGCTGGGGCTGCATTCGGCCACCGTGAGGCTGATGCCGTTGATGGCGATGCTGCCCTTAGGCACGATATAGCGGGCCACGCGGGCATCGGGCACGGTGAAGCTCATCACCCAGGCGTTGTCGGTTTGGGTGGCAGCTTCTAGATGGCCCCGTCCGTCTACATGCCCAGTGACGAAATGCCCACCGATTTTGCCCCCTACTCGAAGCGAGGATTCCAGGTTCACCCAGCTTCCCTCCGGCAGTTGGCCCAGGGTGGTGCGGGCCAGGGTTTCGGGGGAGACCGCCGCCACAAAGCCTTGGGGCAATAGGGTTTCCACGGTCAAACAAATGCCGTCTACCGCAATGCTGTCGCCCAGGGCAATATCCGCCAACAGGGGATGGACAGGGGTGGGGTAGTGGAGGGTGAGCTGGCCGCTGCCGCTGTGGGAGAGGCGACCCATGGCCTGAATCAATCCAGTAAACATGGCAGGTGGAAGGGGTGAACGATAACAATCGGATGAGGAAATGTGGAGAGGCCTTAAAATCTCAGATCCAGGATCGCCTAGGGAAGGTAGGATCAGGGCATACTGAGTTAGCAGGAGTTTTATCCTAGGCTACCCTGTGCCGATGCATGGCTCAATTCGGTGGACTGACACAGCGATGGCCTGACACCGTGACGCAGAAAAACCGCCCTACCCATACAGCCTAGATACATTTTCTAGACATACCACTGTAGATACCCTGAGGCAGGGGGTCTATCCTGCCCATCCCTGGAGCCAAGAGGCTAAGCCAATGATTGAAATGAAAGTCGCCGGGATTGCCCTTGATGCAGTATCACGTAGCCCTGTGATCCTGCTGCGGGACACTACGGAGCGGCGGCAGCTTCCGATCTACATTAGCCGAGAGCAGGCCGGATCCATTATCGGGGCACTAGAAAATCAGGTGTCTCCCCGTCCCCTCACCCACGACCTGTTTGTCAACCTGATCGAAGATTGGGACATGACCCTGGAACGGGTGGTGATCCATGCCCTGCGGGATAACACCTTTTACGCTCTGCTTACCCTGGCCAAGGGCGAAACTCGCCGCGAACTCGATGCTCGCCCCAGCGACGCCATCGCCATTGCCCTGCGCCTAGATGCGCCGATTTGGGTGATGGAGGAAGTGGTGGCCGAAGCCTCCATGCCCGTGGATCGCGATGCGGACGAGGCCGAAAAACAAGCCTTCCAAGCCTTTTTGGCCAACCTCAGCCCGTCAGACTTTATTCAGCGGGGCGGGCGTTCCTCCACCAGCAACGACGCCTTTGACAGCTAAGCCTTGGATCGCTCAGCCATTGACCGTTCAGCCATTGACCGTTCAGCCATTGACCGTTCAGCCATTGACCGTTCAGCCTGTGATAGCTCACGATTCCCCCGCCGCGAGGCCCATGCAGTATCGACGGTTTGGCAAAACGAACCTGCGCCTGTCGGTGTTTTCCTTGGGCACTATGCGCGGGTTGGATAGTCCAGACACCTTTGAGGCTACCCTAGAACGGGCGCTAGAACTCGGCATCAACCACATCGAAACGGCACGGGGCTATGGGCCGAGCGAACGCTGGTTAGGAAACTGGCTGCACCGTCGAGGCAAGCCCCAGGATCTCATCCTAACCACCAAAATTCCGCCCCAACCCAGCCGGGAAGCGATGGCCCAGTTGTTGGCGGATTCCCTAGAACGACTGCGGGTGGATCGGGTCGATTGCCTCGCCATCCACGGTCTCAACACCCCAGAACACCTCGCCTGGGTGCAGAACCCCGACGGCTGCATGGCCGCTGTCCACCAGGCTCAAGAGGACGGCAAAATTGGCCATGTTGGATTTTCTACCCACGGCTCCCGCGAGGTGATCCAGACCGCCATGGAAACGGGCCTGTTTAGCTTTGTGCTGCTGCATTACTACTACTTTTTTCAGCGCCATGCTCCCCTGATCGAGCTAGCCCAGGCGCTAGACCTTGGTGTGTTCATCATTTCCCCCGGCGACAAGGGCGGGATGCTCTATACCCCACCAGACACCCTGCGCCAGGTGTGCCAGCCCTTTGACCCGCTGTTTCTCACCTATCGCTGGCTGCTGAGCCAACCGGGTATCACCACCCTCAGCACCGGGCCAGCCTGCCCGGAGGAACTGGATTTTTTAACGGAACTGGCCCCCCGCACCGATCCCCTCACCCCTGCCGAAGCCGTCGCCTTGGCCCGATTGGATCAACGTCCTGCCGATGTCCTGGGGACTGACCTTTGCCGCCAGTGCTACGAGTGTCTACCCTGCCCGGAGGCGATTCACATTCCCGAAGTGCTGCGCCTGCGCAACCTGGCCCTCGCCTACGACATGCAAGCTTTTGGCGAGTACCGCTACCGGATGTTTGAAAATGCAGGCCACTGGTTCCCCGGACGCAAGGCCAACCGCTGTACCGACTGCGGTGACTGTCTACCCCGCTGCCCAGAACAGCTCAACATTCCCGCCCTGCTGCGCGACACCCACGACCGCCTCAAAGGCCCAGACCGCCGCCGCCTCTGGGCTGACTAGGGTTCCGTTGGTTCGCCCGGTTGCAGTAGGGTGAGCCGGAACTGGTGCCGAACGTCGATGTCCAGATAATGTTTTTGGTAGGTTTGCCATTCCTGCCAAGAGCGGTGGCGATTTTCGGTAAGTAGCGCGCGCAGGGTGGGGATTTGGCGGCGCGTATCGGATTGGGCCTGGGCGATGAAACCCTCTAACACGACGCTGTCTTGCAGATGGCCGAGGGTGTCTTGCATGGCGCTGAGCCGTTCCAAATCGGCCTCTAGGGCATTCCCATAGAGGGGGGCCACCACCCGCAGTTGATAGCGCACCCGCTTGATCTGCTTGCGGAGGCTGTGGATCAGGTAGCCTTCCTTGGTAATCAGGGCATCGGCAGCGGTCATGGTCAGGCGGCTGCGTACCGTTGGGCCGTGGGCCTTGGCCTTGGCCCCCACCCACCAGCCGGGATGCAACCATAGGTCACTAACGAGCGGCAGCACCAGATCTGGAATGACCATCGTCCCCGGACAATGCCCCAGGGGGCGGTAGGTGGGTTTCTTAGCCCAAGCCCCCAGGGCTTGCTTCATGGTGTGGTAGGCATCGCTGGCCAGCAGTTTTTTCACATCCTTAAAAGCGCGCTGACGGGCCTGGGCGAGGTGATCAATCACCACCACCAACTTCACCTGTTCGCCCTCCGGCAGGTGGGGCAAATACTGTTGACGCAGGGTGTCGCCAATCACGTCTAAATCCCGCAGTTGCCCCAGCCGCCGCCCAATTTTGGCCACCTTAGGCTCTTGTCCTGCCTTGGGTAGTACAATGCCGACCTCAAACACTTGCAGGGCCGTTCGTAGCCGCCGCAGCCCCACCCGCATTTGATGCAAGTCTTCGGGGTCAGTATCGGCCAGCACCGCCGATTCGTAGGAGGTGGCTTGTTTCAAATATTTGGCAATGGCACCCTGGGCCAATGTCCCAAAGGTTTGGCTGACCATGATGTGTTCCTGAACAACCTTTTAAATCTTAGACCCGGAGGTTTTGGGAATGCCCTAACGGCAGTTTTTTGTAACGTTTGTTACTCGTTATCAAGACTCGTTGGGCGGATGAAAACGGGGGTGAAGATGCGCCACAACGGGCTGACCTTGGCCGCAGTGCTGTGCCACAATGGTGGCTACATCCTCCGGGCGCAGACGGCAATACCAGGTATCGTCGGGCAGAATGTGTACCGTTGGCCCCGAACTGCACTGGCCCATGCAGCCACTCGCCGCCACCAAAATCTGCGGAGACTGGTATGCCTGAAATGCTGCCAGCACCTCTGAACTCTGATGCCGTAAACAAGTTCGATGCTGACACACTTGAACCAGCCATCGCCTAGGGGGTTGACCGGAGCTATCCATGGGGGTACCAAGTTGGGAATTAATTCCTGGCAATTGATCAGAATTGAAGGGAATAGCTTCAGACACAGGGGAAATCGGCTAAAGAAGGCTAGACTAACCCTTACTATAGCCGTCCTAGCTGATTTGTGAGTAGGCAAGGGGCTTAAGCCCCTTGTTATATAAGGCTTGTTATTCACAAATGGTTTAGGACTGCTATATTCATGCATTCCAATGGATACTATGGCAAGTTCTCCTCAAGTTTTGTTTCTGTCCCACGGTGGTGGCCCCTTGCCTCTGCTGGGTGATCCAAACCATCAGGAGATGATTGACGGACTAAAAACTATCGCTAAAATGCTGCGAATGCCATCGGCTATTCTAGTCATCAGTGCCCATTGGGAATCGGACGTACCAACCCTGACCTCAGGAGAAAAGCCACCCCTCATTTACGACTACTACGGTTTTCCAGAAGAATCCTATCAGATTCAATATCCATGCCTCGGAGAGCCTGACCTTGCCCATCAGGTTTATGATGCACTTAACACGGCCCAGGTTCCAGGTCGGCTCGATGCCAATCGCGGATTTGATCACGGGCTGTTTGTTCCGTTGAAAATGATGTTCCCTGCTGCGGATATTCCCTGCATTCAACTGTCTCTGATGAACAGCCTGAACCCGTCTGGTCATATCCACTTGGGGCGTGTGTTGCGTTCCTTGGCCTACGATAATCTCCTGGTCATAGGTTCAGGATTTTCGTTTCATAACCTGAGGGAGTTCTTTAAAGTTGGAACCCCTGAATCCAAAGCCATGAACAAAGCCTTTGAAGATTGGCTACTAGAAACTTGCACCAGCACAGATATTTCTGAAGAAGAACGAGAACAGCGACTCATTCACTGGGAAGACGCGCCCCACGCTCGCTACTGTCACCCCAGGGAAGAACATCTGCTGCCACTGCATGTCTGCTATGGGCTCGCTCAAACCCCCTGTACAGAATCTTTTGAACTGCAAATTTTAGGAAAGAAATCCAGCATGTATTTCTGGTCGAACATAGGCTAATAAGTGAGCGTCATCTATGCAAATTTCTATTTCTCCTAATTTCTTTTGTGATGGCGGCGGTTATCTCTTAACCTCGGCTAGTTTGGGTGGCAGCAACCTAACGCCAAGTCAAATTGCTGACATCGTTTTGAATGGAACCGCTCAAGATATTGCGCCTCTGCTGTTCCAAGGAATCTGTATGCCCCTTCTCTTTGAAGGTGACTGTGCCCTTGATCGTGGCACACTATTTGTGGTGGGCGATTTAACGCCACAACAAGAAGCTGAGTGGCAAGCCAAGTTAACGTGGAAATTAGAAATTCCCTGCGGAAAGCTCATTCTACTCTGTAGCTGTATGGCGGAGGATCTGGCCCATGCTATTTCTGGAGAACCACCAGAGGAGCATTACGAAATCTTCCAGGTTGTCGATGTTCCCCCGGGCTCGTATTTAGTGGAAGTCTATGCCTATCCACCAAGTTTAACGGTCTTGATGACCCTCAGCGATCAGGAATACGAAGACTATACAAGGGGTATGCCCGAACAGGATTATGATGACGACGGCAACCTAACCCTAGTGCGCTATATCGTTCAGTTATCACCGCTTCAAAATTTCAAAGGCGAACTTGTTTTACCCCAAACAACGGACGCATGGCTTGATACCTTTACCCTTCGCTGATCATTCGCAGCAGTTCGTCGGTGGAAATCTTGCCGCTCATGTCGGTGCCTTCGAGGAGGCTGTCGGCCAGATCGCGTTTTTGTTTGTGCAGATCGACGATTTTTTCTTCGATGGTGTTTTGGGCCACCAGGCGATAGATGGTGACGGGGCGCTGTTGGCCCATGCGGTGGGCACGGTCGCTGGCTTGGTCTTCTACGGCGGGGTTCCACCAGGGATCCATGTGAATCACGTAATCCGCCGCTGTCAAATTAAGCCCGGTGCCTCCGGCTTTGAGGCTAATCAAAAACACATCGCCTTGGCCAGATTGGAAGGCATCCACTCGTTTTTTGCGCTCCTTGGCGGGGGTGCTGCCATCGAGGTATTGGTAGTGGACGTTTTGGCTATCCAAAAATTCGCGCAGGATGGCAAGGTGGTCTACAAACTGGCTGAAAACCAGGGCTTTGTGGTTGTTTTCCAGCAGTTCTTCGAGGATTTCTCCAAAGGCTTCGAGTTTGGCGCTGGGCAGTTTGGGTTCGGCCTTCACTAGGCGGGTGTTGCAGCAGGCGCGGCGTAGTTTCATGATTTCCGCCAGCACTTGCAGGTGTTTGGCTCCACCCTCGGCTCCCGGTTCCGAGAGTTTGGCGATGGCTTCCCGCCGTAGGGCTTCGTAGAAGGCGATTTCCTGCATACTCAGTTCCACCTGGAGGGTGATTTCGGTGCGGGCGGGCAGTTCGTCGAGCACTTCGGTTTTGGTGCGGCGCAGGATGAAGGGCTGGATCAGCTTTTTCAAGCGGTTGCGGGCCTGTTTGTCTTGGTTGCGCTCGATGGGGTTGGCAAAGCGCTGGTTGAATTGCTCCTGGGAACCCAGCAGACCGGGGTTGATGAACCGAAACAGGTTCCACAGTTCCCCTAGGTGATTTTCGATGGGGGTGCCCGTGGTGAGGATTTTGAAGCCGCCCTGGAGTTTCATCGCCGCTTGGGATCGCTTGGTGGCAGCATTTTTAATGGCCTGGGCTTCGTCTAGCACAATGGTTTGCCACTGCACTTCGGCTAACATTTTGGCTACTTCCTCCTGTTGCAGCAGACCGTAGCTGCACACCAGCAGGTCGAAGGGTTGCAGGTCGTTCAGCAGTTTTTGACGGTCGCCGCTGCCGAACTGAATCGGGTTGAGGGTGGGGGCAAACTTTTCCGCCTCGCTCAGCCAGTTCATGCACACGGAGGTGGGCGCAATGATCAGGGTTGGCCCCTCCGGCGCACGGGTGAGGATCACCGCTAGGGCTTGCAGGGTTTTGCCGAGGCCCATGTCGTCGGCCAAGCAGGCCCCCACGCCCCAGTGAGCCAGCCGCGTCAGCCAGTTGAAGCCTTCGACTTGGTAATCCCGTAGTTCCGCTTGCAGGGTGGAGGGAATTTCGGGCTGGAGATCCTGGGCTGCCTTCAGGCGTTGGATGTGGTCTTTCCAGTGCTTGTCGGTTTTGAGTTGGCCCACCTCGTCGATCCAGTCTTCCACGGCCAGGGAGGCGAGGGGATGGAAGCGCACGCCCTTGCCGCTATTTTCCGAGAAGGCCCGCAGCTCATCGAGGCGCTTGCGAAATTCATGGGTTAGCGCCACAAATTCCCCATCCGCCAGCTTAATGAACCGACCGGGGGAGGCCTCTAGCAGGGCCATCAGCCGCTGCATATCCAGCACTTGGTCGTCGCTGATGGAGAGTTCGCCACTGGCGGCAAACCAGTCGCGCTGGCGCTGAATCTGCACCTTAAAATCCCCCAGGCCCACCCGGTTAACGACCCGCATTTTCTCGCCTTCGGGCCATTCCACCATCGCCTGATCGCCCAGTTCTTGCAGTTCCAGCAGCAGTTCCAGGCAGTCCTCCGCGTCTTCAATCCGCCATTCTCCGGCCTCGTTCTCCAGGCGTTGCAGGGTGGGGCAGTTTTTTTCGACAGCACGGGCCAGCTTTTTCTCTTCTTTGAGATTGCGGTGGGTTTGTAGCCGTTGACCGCCCACCTCCGCCAGCACCATTTCGCCGCCGCTGCCCGGTCGGTAGTAGGGGCCATCGTCGCCAAAGGGCCGAGTCAGCAACGCCACCTTGAGGCCCGCCCCCGCTGGCAGCAGGTGGATGTGGGGAACAGCCTGGGCGGGGACTTCCTCCGCGTCGGTAATGCCGCCGCCAATGTCGGAATGCACCGTCACTAGGCTCACGATGGCGTTGAGGGTTTCTAGCACCTTGTCCTTGGCGGTTTCCGGCACTTCTAGAGCGTTTTTGGGGCCAAGGATGGCGGCGATGCGCTGGTGTTCCTTGGTAAATTCCACCACCTGGATGCGGGTGGGGGTTTCTTTGACCAGCACAATCGCCTGCTTGTCGTAGGGCGGCGTGAGGGAGAGGGAAAGCATCCCGTTTTTGCCCTGTTTCACCGTTAGGGCGGGTTCCGCCTTCACGATTTCCAGGGGCGTGGTGGGGGCGTCTTCCCAAAACACCAGGGGATGCCCCACCAAGGCCAGCATCACCTGCTCCTGAAAGCGATAGCTGTTGCCGTAGGAGCCGTACTCTGACACAATGTGGCCGCAGATGTCTCGATCCTGGGGCGTTAGGTAGGGAAAGCTTTTCAGTTCATGCTTCAGGCGATGCAGGGCTACGACTCGGCCCCGACTCCAGCCGCCCTTGGCGCTAATTTTCTGCTCCTTCGGTTGCAGCATCCAGGTGGTGTTGGAATACAGATTCAAGGCCCAGACCATCCGATATTCGGTTTCTACCGTCGCTGCGGTCTCAGTCTTGGCAAGGCTAGGGTTGAGGCCCATCAATGCCGTCAGGGCTAGTTCCCAGGCTTCCTTGGGGGTAATGATGTCGGCTAGGGCCTGAATTCCGGTTTTGGCTTGCAGGGCTGGAGTCTCTTTGCCGTAGGTGCTGCGGGGGTTGACCCGTGCCAACAGCGTGGCCGCCTCTAGGGCAAACCAATCAAAGCCAGCGTCCTTGGCGTCTTGGTAGATTTCCTTAACGGAATCCGGTAGGCTCTTACGGGCCGTGTCCACATCCACCCAGTACAGGCACAGCGCATCGATCAGCGCCTCAAAGCTATGGGACTCGGCCAGGGTGCTGAGGGGCGTGCGGCTGAGGTAAGCCTTGGCGGCGGTATTGCCCTGGAGGGCTTGGGCCACTTTCTCTAGAGACCCGTAGGTGACAGCCAGCCAGTGGCCATAGGTTTGCTCGGCGATGGGGTGGGCATATTCCTCGGCGGTGCGAAGGCTGGCGGCGCTGCCCTCCTGCAACAGGGCCAGCACCGGAAACATTCCGGGCACCGAATCGAAGTAAATTTTGCGCTTTCCGGTCGCCTTTTTCAGGAACTTAAGCGCCAGTTCTCCCGCCTCTCGGGTGCGGTCGTAGCGGCCTTGTAAACAATCCAGCCATCCTTGCAGTAGCAGAGCTTCCTCCGGGGCATCCTGGGCCAAACCCTGGATCGCCGTTGCTGCCTCCGCCAGTCGCCCCCGCATCAGCAATTGTTGAATCCAAATACTCCGCAGTTGGTTCGAGGCCACGGAATTCCTCCGCTGGCAGTCCTCTTGTAGCAGGGCAAAGGCTTCCTCCGCCGGGGTGAGGTGCAGCATCGAAGTAACACACAGGTTGCCCAGGGCCGCTTCGTACAAATCCAAATCTTTTTTGAGGGTGACGAACCACGCCCGGTCGAAGGGGTTATGGCAAATCAGTTCAAACACCTGGGCCATGGAGATGCGGCTGGTGGCAAAGGCATGGTTGTAGTAGGTTTCGACTTGGGCTTCAATGTAGTCCCAATCGACTCGGTAAAGGCCAATGCGCACCTCCCGCAAAAACTGGTCTTCGCTTTGAAATGACCGCTGATTGCGGTTCCAGCTTAGGGTAGGTACGGGTAGCTTCTCCTGCACTGCCGCCACCATCGCCTCAAACTTTTCCAGGCGTAGGGCATCGCGGGTGGCTACCTCTACCATCAGCGGATGACACCGAAAGCCATGGCCACCCTCTTCGACCAGAAGGCCTTGGTCGGTCAGTTGGGCGAGGTGGGCGTTGATCTCAAATTGGTTGACCGGGCGTTTTTGGCCTCTGTGGCGCTGGTAGGCGCTGAGGCAATCCGCAAACTTGTTTTTGGCCACGGGCGCATAGATCACCGAAAGCAACTGCACTAGTTCTTGTTCAGGGGGCGGCAGTTGGTGATAGCGGTCTAACAAGTGGGTTCGCAATTCTGCTTGCGACATTTGAGCTTTGGCCATAGTTCGCCCATCCTATTCAGCTATGGGAGTGATTGTAAGGGTTATGCAAGTGCTCAGCAGCTATTTTTGGCCAGAGATTCATCCTAGCCCCCAGTCGGGTGACGACAGAGGCTATCCTTCTACCGCAGGGCTAGGGGCTAGGGGCCTGGGGATGTTGGGCTTGTGGCCATCTCAGCCCTGTCTCCTATCCGTACAAACGCTGAGACTTGGCCTCTCCTCACCCTGTAGAGCCGCCTAGGACAGCGGCTTGGCATCTGTGATAGCCTTGGGCGGGGGCATCGGCCAAGGCAAATTGATGCTATGGATACAGCATCACAGTAAAATTTAACCTAAGGGTGGTCTTACCATCGGCGCAAAGGTGCCGAGGTAGTGCATTAATCTACGGGCCAGAGAAAAATCAGCCAAAAATAGCAATCTACTGCCGTAAGGTCTTTATAGGGTCGCCTGATTATTCTCTATCCTGTACGAAATAGGACTACCGGTGCCGATTAGCCGTGATGTGATCGTGATGGTTTAACCCAAAGGTTTCTATGGCTCGTTATACCCATTTTTTAACCCTCTCTGAACCCGAAACGCCTCAAAGTTTAGGGGCTTCTATCGTCAAAACGCTAGAAGATTGCGGCCTCAGTATGGTGTATGTCAACGACGACTATTTTGTAGCCAAAGAAAAACCGGGGCAAGTGGCCCTTGCTCAGCTCACGACGATTGAGGTGATGATCAATCAGCCCACCACCATGGCAGAAAATACGCGGGTCAATTTGGTGGTAAAAAATGAAGAACTGCCGCTCCATCGCAACAATCACTGCCAGCGTGTGTTTGAAACGGTGAGTCAGGCGATTGGGGCTGCGCTGTAGCAGCCCATTTGCAGATAGGGCTCCTACAGGAAAGGATTATCATCTTGGTCGGCGTCTTTGATGTCCTCTTCCCCGTCTACCATGTTAGGGCTGATGAGGGTTATATCAAACTCATCGGGGGGCAAGGTAGATTGGCTATCCCGCCGGAGTTGGTAGTAAACAGCCCTCGCTTGGGGGCCAAACACAATTTCGTCTTCGTTCATGAGGTCGTGGGCTAGGAGCTTTCGACCGTTGATTAACATGCCGTTGGCGCTAGGTTTACCCTTCAGGTTGCCGTCTACGATGCGGTAATAGAAGGTATCGTCGTCCTTAGGCAGTTGGACTAGGGTGGCGTGGTGCCTCGAGACAAACTGAGAGGATAGGCGAATATCGCACTTGGGATCGCGCCCTATGGAGTAGAACGACCCATCTAGAACAATCTCTCGACGACCCTTGCTGTCTTCGACGATCAAAATATTGCTCAGATTCTTATGTATCACCATACTCGAACAGGGGAAAACGGTTGGGCCTCAACAGCGGGGCGATCCACAGATTGATATTTGGGAACGATTGTTTTCTAGTGTACATCTAGATTTTGCTTGAGATGGCAATAGCCCAAAAGGCCCGGTCTTGGGAATCAGGGGTTGCCCTCACCTTCAGATAGGCTATCTTCGGGTGTTGGGTTGTCTAGGGCTTCCCATGGGTTAGATCGGGCGTCGCGCAGGCGTTTCAGCATCCAGTCGAAGCGAATACCACCGACGGACAGCAAATCGCCCATTTCGTCCATAATCCCGGTTTCGTTGCCGAGGCTGATGGGTCGCCAGTGTTCCCCTTGCAGGTGTTTGACCGTACTGCGTAGCCGACTAGACAGCAAAATGGCTAGGGCTCTATAGAACCGAGCGGCAAACCAGCTATCTTGATGTAATTTGGGTCGCAGTTGCTCCCAGGAGATGCCCAAAACCACAGTATGGTCTAGGGCCGTGACGGTGGCTGATGGCGGTAGCCCATCTACAAAGGACATTTCCCCTACCACTTCGCCGCTTGAGAGTTGGGCAATGAGCTGTTTGCTGTTTGCCTGCACGGACACCTCTAGGCAACCGTCTAGAATTAAGTATAAGTGTTCGCAGGATTGCCCTTCGTAGATGAGCACTTCTCCCGGTTTTAGCTCTCGCCGCTGCCCTGTGGAAATGAGCCAATCCACGTCTTCATCGTCTAGAACGCCCAAAATAAATACAATCCGCTTCATGAACGTAGCCCCACGTCGTCAATAATTGGGCTCCCCTGATGGCGGGGTTGAGGCTGAAACCCACGGAGCCTGAGATAGTGTGAGGTAGGCCGGAGGGCGATGAGTTGGGTCAAACTAGAGTTTGTCATGTCAGCGTTTTAACATACTGTTTGAGGTTTATGGTGTGAACGCCATGGCGCACGGTGCCCCTGCAATAGATTGAAACAATTGCCCTCCTTCTGGGTGATGTGGGCGATGCCTCAGATCTCTGGCCTATGGCTTCTCTGGCCCATGGCTCCCCTGAATCCATTGTATTCTTTCCGTTGACCGATCCCTGAGCTGGGGGAATGCCCTCGATGGGACTCATCAAGGGGGTGGGGGTGCTAAGGTAATGAACCGGAGCCATCGTTGCGTGTGCCATGGGACAGTCGATTACCGTTACCCAAGCCAATTTTGAAACCGACGTGCTAGTGCAGTCCGTCGATCAGGTGGTGTTGGTGGATTTCTACGCCACCTGGTGTGGCCCCTGCCAAATCCTCAAGCCCATGCTAGAGAAGCTAGCCCAGGAGTATGACATCACCGTCGCCAAAATTGACATTGACCAAAACCCCGAACTCGCCAAGGCCTTTCGGGTAGAGGGGGTGCCCGACGTGCGCATCGTCAGCCAGGGGCAGGTGATGGAGGGGTTTGTGGGGGTGCTGCCCGAACCCCAAATTCGCGAGTTGCTGACCAAGCTAGGGCTGAAATCTACCCTAGACCAAGCCTTCGCCGCCTTTGACACCGTGCAGGCCAGCGGCGATCCAGCGGCGATCCGGCAGGCGTTGACCGATCTGCTCACCCAATTTCCCGAAAATCCCGCTGTATTGATGACGGCAGCCCAGGTTTATCTGGGGCAGGGGGCCGTGGATCTGGCTCGCCAGTACATCGATCTCGTGCCCACTCAGGATCGAGCTATGGCCCATGCGGTGGAGGGACTGCTGGAATTGATTACCCTCCACGAAACCCTAGCCGAACCCGCTGAGGACAATCCTCTAGAACTGGCCTATCGCCAGGGCTGTGAGGCCACCCTCTCCGGCGACTATGGCACTGCCCTAGGGCAATTTCTGGCCATTGTGCAGCAAAATCGGCAGTTTCGGAATGACGGTGCCCGCAAGGCTATGCTGACGGTGTTTAAGCTACTGGGCGATAGCAACGACCTCACCACCACCTACCGCAAGCGGTTGATGCAGTCGCTTTACTAGGTGGCTGACTAAGTTACAGATTAAGCGACTGAGGCCAAGGATCGGGCCGCTCTCTGCCCAATCTTGGGAGATCCCCCTAAATCCCCCTTATTAAGGGGGACTTTAATGCTGAATTCCCCCTAATTAACCTGAGTTCGGGATAAGCCAACCGCTGCAATCTTGAGTAACCTGCTTCCAGCTTGCGCTTTAGACCTCACCCTAAATCCCTCTCCCCAAGGGAGAGGAACTTTGAGCCTTTCTAGCTCTCCTCGTGGGAGAGGGCTAGGGGTGAGGTCTACCAGGGAATCTGGTCACGATGTCTAACCCGAACTGAGGTTAATTAAGCTAAGCTTTGACGCTGATTCCCTCCTAGCAACGGTGGCTAGGGGGCATCCACGCCACACTAACGACAACATCAGCAACGAAACCTGACAACCGTGCCCGGATGTCAGCGGCATTTTGTTACATTCGGGCAAAAATCTAAACCTAGCCCCTGAAGTTGGAACGCCGCTATACCATTAAAGGCGTTAGCCCATTGGCACTCGGTACTTGGCCATGAATACCACCCAGTCTTCAACGGATCTCCTTTGGCATACCGTTGACAGAGATCAGGCCCTCGAACTTCTGGAGAGCGATTTGAGGACTGGTTTGGGTGCCGATGCGGTGCTGGCCCGCCGCCAAACCTATGGCCCCAACGAACTAGAGGAATTTGGCGGACGTCCCCCCTGGCGAATTTTGCTGGATCAATTCACCAACATCATGCTGCTGATGCTGATTGCGGTGGCGGTGGTGTCGGGGGTGTTGTCTCTGCGGCACCAGGAGTTTCCGAAGGATGCGATTGCGATTTTCTCCATCGTTATCCTCAATGGGGTGCTGGGCTATTTTCAGGAAAGTCGGGCCGAAAAAGCCCTGGCGGCCCTCAAAAAAATGGCCTCCCCCAGCGTGCGGGTTCTCCGTGACGGCCGCTCCGAAGAGGTGCCCTCCCCGGATTTAGTCCCCGGTGATATTGTGCTGATGGAGGCCGGAGATCAAGTACCCGCCGATGGTCGTCTGTTGGAATCGGCCAACCTGCAAGTGCGGGAATCGGCCCTGACCGGGGAAGCCCACGGGGCCAGCAAACAGGCCCAGCTTAGCCTGCCCGAATCGACCCCCCTAGCGGATCGAAAAAATCTTGTGTTCCAGGGCACCGAGGTGCTCCAGGGCCGCGCCAAGGTGCTGATTACCAACACGGGCATGAAGACCGAGCTGGGCCGCATCGCCACCATGCTGCAATCGGTGGAAAACGACCCCACCCCCCTACAAAAGCGGATGGATCAACTGGGCAATGTGCTGGTCAGTGGGTCGCTGATTTTGGTGGCGCTGGTGGTGGTAGGCGGCGTGCTGGTGGTCGGCTGGAAGGCCTTTGAGCCACTGCTAGAGGTGGCCCTCAGTATGGCGGTGGCAGTGGTTCCCGAAGGACTTCCTGCCGTGATTACCGTCACCCTGGCCATTGGCACCCAGCGCATGGTGCGCCGTCAAGCCCTCATTCGTCGTTTACCAGCGGTGGAAACCCTCGGTTCTGTCACCACCATTTGCTCGGATAAAACCGGAACCCTCACCCAAAATAAAATGGTGGTTCAGCATATTCGCACCCTGGCTCACCAGTGGCAAATTACGGGCCACGGCTATGATCCCGAAGGCGAGTTCATCTCAGCGGATCAGTCGGTGGACTGCACCCAATGTCCAGATTTGCAACTGCTTCTGTTGGATGGCCTGCTGTGTAACGATGCCGTCCTGCAAAAGGAGGCTGGGGAATGGGCCATTTTGGGCGACCCCACCGAGGGAGCCTTGGTGGTGATGGCGGCCAAGGGTGGGCTAGACCGACACCACCTCACCCACGCCCTCCAGCGCGTGGCCGAGTTTCCCTTTTCCTCCGAACGCAAGCGCATGAGCGTGTTGCTGGGCGGCGTTGACCAGTTGAAAGCCGTTATGGCCCTGCCCCCCGACCTAGCCAACTCGCCCTACCTCCTGCTGGTCAAGGGATCGCCGGAACTCTTGCTCGACTGCTGCACCCACGGCTTTGAGGGCGGTCAACCCAGTCCCCTCAGCCCCGCTGCTCGGAAACAGGTTCTGGCAGATAATACTGCTCTCGCGGCCAAAGGGCTGCGCATTCTGGGGTTTGCCTATCGTCCCTTGAATACCATCCCCAACGAAGACCATCCCGATCAGGCGGAGCAAGGCTTAGTGTGGCTAGGCTTAGTGGGTATGATCGACGCCCTACGCCCAGAGGTGAAGTTGGCCGTAGAACGCTGCCGAGCGGCGGGCATTCGGCCCATGATGATCACCGGTGATCACCAGCTTACGGCCATGGCCATTGCCCAGGATTTGGGGATTGTGAACCATCCGGCTAAGGTGGTCAGCGGCACCGAACTGGAGGCCATGAATCAGGCGGATTTAGAACAGGTGGTGAAAGAGGTCAGCGTCTACGCCAGGGTCTCGCCGGAACACAAGCTGCGGATTGTACAAGCCCTGCAAAAAGATCACCAAATTGTGGCCATGACCGGGGACGGCGTTAACGATGCCCCCGCCCTCAAACAGGCCGAAATTGGTATTGCCATGGGCATTACGGGCACCGATGTCAGCAAAGAAGCCAGCGATATGGTGCTGCTGGACGACAACTTCGCCACCATCGTGGCCGCCACCGAAGAGGGGCGCGTGGTCTACACCAACATTCGCCGCTTCGTGAAATACATCCTCGGTTCCAACATTGGCGAACTGCTCACCATCGCCCTCTCGCCCATGCTGCTGCCGATCTTGGATGTGCCCCTCAGCCCCCTGCAAATTCTGTGGATGAACCTCGTCACCGATGGCTTTCCGGCCCTAGCCCTAGCCGTAGAACCCGCATCCCCCGATGTGATGGATCAGCCCCCCCACGACCCTCAAGAAAGCATCTTTGCCCGTGGCCTAGGGGCCTACATGCTGCGAATTGGCTTTGTGTTTACCATCATCTCGGTCTCCATGCTGGTCTGGGCCTACCACGAGGCTCAAGCGAATGTGACCCCCCTGCTCTCCGCCGAACGCTGGAAAACCATGGTTTTCACCACCCTGTGCCTCGCCCAAATGGGGCACGCCATCGCCGTCCGATCCGACAACCGCCTCACCCTAGAAATGTCGCCCTGGTCAAACCCCTTTGTGCTGGCCGCCGTCGTGATGACGACCGTCCTGCAACTGATGTTGATCTACGTCGAACCCCTACGCAACTTCTTTGGCACCCATTTAATCAGCCCCCTAGAACTGCTGATTTGTGTGGGCTTTAGCGCACTCCTGTTTGTGTGGGTCGAGTTCGAGAAAATCTACCGCCGCCTGCGGGGCAAAGTGGTGCAAACCTAATCGTCAAGGGACTTAAGTCCTTGGGTTCCGTCCGTCCGGGGACAGCAAGACGAGGGCGTGATCCCACCTTCGGATGGCCAGTCCCCGATTTCTAGCCCACCTCAGTTCGGGTTAGACATCGTGACCAGATCCCCTGGTAGACCACCCTACGGGAAGCAAGCTACACCCCCAGCCCCTCTCCCCCGAGGAGAGGGGAGCTAGAAAGGCTCAAAGTCCCTCTCCCTAGGGGAGAGGGATTTAGGGTGAGGTCTAAAGCGCAAGCTGGAAGCAGGTTTCTCAAGCTTGCAGCGACTGGCTTATCCCGAACTCAGGTTAGCCCAACAAACCGTAGGCGCGAGATCCCCTCGCCCATTGATACTGGGGGCCACCCGTCTGGGTTCGCTATGGTCTGGTGGGATGGTAGCACCTAGATGATGCCTGGGCCAGATCTGCACCTAGGCCCATTGAACCCTAGCCCGTGTTCCGCATCCCGGCAGCGATGCCGTTAATGGTGAGCAGCGCCCCCCGCAGCAGTTCGCCCTGACTATAGCGGGAGCGGATGATCCCCGTGGCGGCCTGGTCTTTGTATTGGCGCAGACGCTTCAGCAGGGCCACTTGCAGGAACCCTAGGGGCACGATGGTGCCGTTGCGCAGATAAACCGAGCGCTGGAGATCGGGATCGCTGTCGAGCAGGCGTTCGTGGCCCGTAATTTGCAGCACCTTATCGCGAGTGAGGTGAAACTCTTGGGCGATGGAGGCAAACAGAGCTACAAACCGCTCCCGGTCGTCGGGGTTCGACAACTCCCGCACGTAGTGTTCGGCAATTTGCAGATCTACCTTGGCCAGGGTCATTTCTACCTTGGAGATCACCATCTTGAAGAAGGGCCACTTGTGGTAGAAGTAGCGCAGTAGTTTGAGGTGCTCTTCCGGGGCTTCCTGCAAAAATTCCTCTAGGGCAGTGCCCACGCCATACCAGGAGGGCAGCAGGAATCGGGCCTGGGTCCAGCTAAATACCCAGGGAATCGCCCGTAGGCTGCTGAGATCCTTTTTGCCACCGCGACGGGCAGGCCGAGAGCTAATCTGCAACTGGCTGATTTCTTGAATGGGGGTGACTTGGTGAAAGAAGTCCACCAGATCCGGCTGTTCGTAGATGAGCTGACGATAGTGGCTACGGGATCGGGCCGCGAGTTCCTCCATGGTGGCGTTCCAGGGCTTGATATCGTCGAAGCTGTTGCTGAGGATGCTGGCCTGGAGCACCGCCGTGGTCACGGTTTCGAGGTTATACAGCGCCAAGTCGGGCAGGTTGTACTTGGAGGCCAAAACCTCCCCCTGCTCGGTGATTTTGATGCGGCCCTTGATGCTGCGTCCGGGCTGGGCCAGGATGGCTTCGTAGGCCGGCCCCCCGCCCCGCCCCACAGAACCGCCCCGACCGTGGAAAATGCGCAGGGCCACCGAGAATCGATCCGCTGTTTCCTGGAGAGCCTGCTGGGCCTTGTGGATCTCCCAGTTGCTGCTGAGGAAGCCGGAGTCTTTGTTGCTGTCGGAATAGCCCAGCATCACCTCTTGCAGGGGCACGGGGGCCGAGGTTGAGACGTGGCTGTTGGCCATTTGGGCGGCTCGCCCTTGCAGCATTTTGAGGTACAGGGGAATCTCAAACAGCTCCTGCATAGCACTGGGGGCGCGTTGCAGGTCTTCTACGGTTTCAAAGAGGGGCACGGGCTGAATGCCGCTCAGTCCGGTGACGGGGTCGTAGAGTCCGGCTTCCTTGGCCAACAGCAACACCTCCAGCATGTCGCTGACATTGTGGCTCATGCTGATGACATAGCTGAAGCAGATGTCGGGGCCAAACTCCTGGTGCAGTTGACGCACCATGCGCAGGGTTTCGATGGTTTCGCAGGTTCTGTCGGAGAAGGGTAATTCCCCCGGAATCAGCGGTCGTCGGGTTTGGAGTTCTGACACCAGCCAGGCGGTTTTCTCCGCTTCGGAGAGATCGCTGTAGCGCTGGGACAAAATCTGAAGGTATTGGGTAATCTCGTCAATGGCGTCGGAGTGGCGAGAACTTTCCTGGCGCAGATCGAGCTGGGCGAGGTTGAAACCAAAGATTTCCACCTGGCAAATGAGGGTATCGAGTTCTTGGCAGTGCAGTCCTGTGGCCTCTAGGTTGCGCTGAATTAGGCGTAGTTCGGCCAAAAACTCCTCACCATCCCGGTAGATAGAGGTCGCGGGGGTTGCGTCCCGAAACTGATCTGCGAAGGGCTCGCCCTGGTAAAGCTTTTCGCTGCGGGTGAGGGTATTTCTAAGGCGTTGTTTAATGTAAGCCAGTTTCAGACGGTAGGGTTCCTGGCGGTAGCGAATGGCCAGTTGGTCGTAGATTTCTGGCATTTTGACCTGGTCTTGCTCCAGGGACTCCAGCAGTTCTGGTAGCACCTCGCTCCAGTGCAGGGACAGGCTAAGTAAGTCTGTTAGCCGCTCTACGGAGGTCATATATTTGCTCAGCACCAGATTGCGCTGGTAGCAGGCGGTTTTCCAGGTTACTTCTGGGGTTACGGAGGGGTTGCCATCCCGGTCGGCCCCGACCCAAGACCCAAAGCGACAAAATCGATGGCGGGGCGGGTCGAGTTCAGGAAAGGTGCTGGTAATGGCCCGCTCAAAGCGTTGGTAGAGCTGGGGTAGGGTCTCGAACAGCACGACTTGGAAGTAGTGCAGGGTGTAGTCCACCTCGTCTAACACCGAGGGCTTGAACTGGTGCAGTTCGTCGGTGCGCCACCAGAGCCGAATTTCCTCGGTCAGTTGAGCCTTGAGCGCTTCAATTTCCCAGGAGGAGGTCAACCCTAGGGTTTGGGCGCTTTCCTCGGCTTGATCCATCTGGCGCAGAATGTTAGCGATGCGGCGCTGTTTGTCGCGGATGGTGTGGCGCACAATTTCCGTGGGGTGAGCCGTAAACACCAAGCGCACATCCAACTGATTAATCAGGTTTTGAATGAGCTGGGGCGGCACATTCAGCCGCTTGAGGGTGGGAAACAGCCAGTGAAAGGTACCTGATTCCCGACGCACGGTGGCGGGGTCGGTCATACTGCGGTGCAGCAAATCCGCCTGAAAGGAATGGCCGTGGGCATCTTCACCCTCTTCGGTGCTGGCTTCGGTGCTAGGGTGAGGTTCTGAACTGGCCTTGCTGCCCCACTGGGCTAGGTCGGAGGTTTGGTAGGCAGCTCGATACTGCTGCTGCTGGCCCCGCTGTTCGTAGTGCTGCTCGACAATATTAATGAGCTGAAAATAGAGGGCAAAGGCCCGCGAAGCCCGAATGGCGTCCTCGAGATCGAGGCCTTCGACCACATCGACTACGGCCTTTACTCGCGCTTCGTCGGTGGTAGGGGCTTGCCCCTCAGGGGAGCACATCCGCCGCAACTGCCGCAGCAGGTTCAACAGTTCTGGCCCACAGGCATGATCTAGCACGTTTTCCCACAGCCCTTCCACCACCCGCAGCCGATGGCGCAGTAACAAATCCTGCGTAACAGGGGGAACGGGCAGGGGCTCAGGCGTCTCTGGCTGAGGGGCTGAGGGAGTGGGCACAAGATCCCCAGAGGGATGCAGCATTGAGCTCATGGGTAGGGTTTAGGGAGAGAACAGCAGTATCGCAAGAATTCTATAGGATTAGCTGGTATTGAAGACGTTTATGGCAACGGTAAAACGGAAATTTTCTGATGGGGCGGGTTAAAGCTGGCTTGGTTTTGGAGTCTGTGACTCCGAATGTTTCTTGGGCTTTGCCCCATCTTGGCCCTAATCGTGCATCTGGAGGTGGGGAAGCCGTTGGCCCTGGAGAAGTTGTTCCCCCAGGTGTCCTGCCTGACGGAACCCATCCGCCACTAGGCGAGCCGCTAACAGCCCCAGCAGCACCGGGGGTATCAATCCCCCAATCAGCAGGTGAGTACGGTATGCCGCCATGGTCGCCTCAGGGCGAGGGGCCGTTGCAGGAGGGGCGACACGGGGCGGATCGCTGAGCGCAGGCTGGATTCGAGCATAGGGCCAGTTATGGGGGGAAGACATAGGACGAACTAGGGTATGGCCATAGGTTTTCCTTTCCCATCATACCCCTGGGCTTCCCTTCCCTAAGGCGACGTCAACGGATCATTAACTAATACTCAATCCCGATGGATTGCCCTCGGTATCAGCGGGTGAGGAGACCTCACCCCTACGGATGGTCGGGTTGGGAACCGAGGTTTTCCAGCTTGGATGGGGTATCCCTCGCCCCACGGACGTCTAACTTGCCCCACAGGCTGCCCAGCGTCCACCGTTGCGGCTGGACTGGGTAGGGGTAGGGGGAGAGGCCAGCCCTTGGCCCAGAAATTCCTGGGTGAATGCCACCATTGGGCTAGACTGCGGTATGCTTCAGTGCTATATCCAGGCTAGGCCCCTGGGCAGACCTAGTCCACGGCCAGGTAAATGTTGCCAAAACCGTTGCCCTAGGCGGCTCTTCGGCATCTAGGCTCGTCACCGGCGAGAGGCGGATTCTGCCATGGGCGCGATAGTCTGGTAGTGAGACGTGAGGCTGGGTAGCTCCTGATCACCGCCTGCTTAGATGCCCCCTCGTTGGTGGCCCTGAGATGTCCCTCGATTCCCTGCGATGCCCCTGGGTTGTTCTGCCATTGCTCCGTTGAATGCAAGGGTTTAGCCCTACCCCATCTATGCCTGTTTCTCTTTCCCAATCCTATCCCTCGGCCAGTGCTACGGCACCGGGGGTTTTGGGCTGGCTTCAGGAACACCTTGGTCTTCCCCATGCGGATCTGCACATTAAGTTACGGGGCAATATCCTCCATGTGCTGTGTGAGACCCCCGCTCCCCTAGATCAGCCGACGGTGCTGCTGCGGCTGGTGCGGGCTTTACTCGAGGATCGAGACCAGGGTTGGCTGCACCAGGTCTACCCCCAGGTCTATCAGATCTATTTGTATAGCCGCTGCTTGGGCCAGCCCAACCCCGACTGGACAGCCCCTCTCTATCTCAACCGCCTCGAGCGTCACCTGGCCCAACTGGTGCTAGAACACCAAAACGAGGAGGATCAACAGGCCGCCCAGGCTCTGCTATCCCGCTATGCCGAAGATCATCCCCACCTGCTGCAAGGGGGCTATGGGGGCAGTGGGGCCATTGTGCTGTCAAACCTCAGCCTGGCCCGTAAGGGTGACCCAGAGGCCATTGCTTGGTACCTCAGTGAAACCCTCAGCGCCCTAGATGTGGGGGTTTGGGTGAGTGTGAAGGCGATTCCGGGCTTGGCCCACCTGCATCGTCGGGCGGTGGGCACCGAACACCCCAGTGCCGACTCCGCCGTCGAAGATCTCCCCCAGGCCGAAGCCGCTCTAGACGCCACGATTCCTCGGCTGTGGATTCTCTGTGAAGCGGCCTACAGCCCCGATCCGGCCTTGATTGCCCGTCCCACTGCCGAGCGCCTGCGCCTGCTGCAACTGACACAGTTTAAGGATGCGGTGATTTTGCTCCAGGTGAAGGGGGAGGCCAAGCCCGACTGGAGCCTTCGCATTGATCTAACGCCGCCGGAGGAAATGCTGCGGGAATGGAGCCGCTGGGGGGATGTGGCTTCCCTGGGGCGGCTGATGGCCTCCATGCTCGATTCCCACCACCTGACGACGGAGACCACCCTCAACGGCGATACGCTCCATGTGGTATGTCGGCCCCAGGCCTCGGTCACCGCAATGGCCTCCCCGATCCTGGCAGCCCAGGCGGATATCGTCGAGACCTTGGCCAGCACCCTAGAGGAACTGGCTCCCCAGGGTATTCACCGGGCGATTCTTTACGGCCAGCCGGATCCCAACGCCGATCCGGCTTGGGTGCATTACCTCGATTTGCCCGCCGCCCAGCATAGCGCCCTAGCCGATACGCCGGAGTATCTGGGGCAGACGGGCGATCTGCCGGCCATGGCCTTTTTGCTTACCCGCCAGCTCAATCCTAACCTGGAGGATCGGCTAGCTACGGGGGGACAGCGGGTGCAGTTGCTCAAGCGGGACGACCTGCTCCATGTGATGGTGGATGGCCCGGTGGTGCCCCAGCGGCGGCTCGTGGCCCCTCTGCTGAACAACTATCTGCTTAGCCTTAGCCCCGTGGGCATTGAGGGGGTGCGCATCTATGGGCGACGATCTGGCCAAGCCCGCCCAGCCTGGAGCTATGGCCATGATTTTTCGGCGCGTCGTCGCTTGGTGCCCGAATCTACCCCAGAGTTTACGGCCTCCGAAGCCTACGTGAACGAACTGTTGGTGCGGCCCGATAGCCCCATCAGTGAGGCCGAGGGAGTGCTGGAGGCCGAGACCCTAAACCACTGGTGGATTGCCGTGGTGGATCGGTGGCAGAGTTGGCTGGTGCGATCCCAACTCTTCAGCCGTACCCAAGGGATGTATGCCCTAGATCGACGGGCCATGGCCCCACGATCTGAGGAGATCAAGATTGCGGCGGTGTGGGCGGCAGTGGGGCTGCTGTTGGCGCTTCAGGTAGACTGGCTGCTGGGGCAAACCCTGCGTTCACCCGCCAATGCGGCCAAGGCCGAACCCATGGCTACCTTAGCCCCGCCGCCCCCCAATCCCGAAGATGAATTTACCCAGGCCCTTGCCGAACTCGACTGGCCCACGGGGCAGGGCTCTGCGGCGGGGGAAGACTTTGTGGATGGTACCCCGGATCTGTTCACCAGCCCCAACCAGCCCCTCGTCGCCATCGATGATCTGGTGGCGGCTTCCCCCTTCTCCACCTTCAATAGCGAGCAACTGAACGAAAAAATTGCCCTCTATCGCCAGCGGCTAGAGACCGAGGGCCCCGCCGATGTGATGATTGTGGGCAGTTCGCGGGCGCTACGGGGGGTCGATCCGGAGGCTCTGCGGCGGGAGTTGGCGGCGCTGGGCTATGACAATATCAGCATCTTTAACTTCGGCATCAACGGGGCCACGGCCCAGGTGGTCGATCTGGTGCTGCGCCAGGTGCTTGAACCCGACCAACTGCCCCGACTGATTCTGTGGGCCGATGGGGCCAGAGCCTTTAACAGTGGCCGCGAAGATGTGACCTATAACGCCATTGTGTCCTCACCGGGCTACCGGGAATTAATGACCCAGCGGCCCGATGCCCCCCCCGCTCCGGGCGATGCTGCGGCAACGGGGGAGGACGCCTTTGGGGCCAGTGGGCGATCCTTACCCCAGAGCTATGCGGCCATGGATCAATGGTTGAGTGACCGGGTGGGCGCATGGTCGGCGGCCCATGGGGATCGTGGTTCCTTAAAAACCTGGGTGCAGGGCCAACTGGGGGCGATCATGCCCTCGGTGGGGGGAGAGATCACCCTAACGGAGGAACCACTGGATGCCCCGATGCCCGCTGGCAGCGCCATTGACTACGATGGGTTTCTACCCCTCTCCGTGCGTTTTAACCCCGCCACCTACTACCAAACCTATGCGCGGGTGTCCGGTCGCTACGATGGTGACTACGAAGCCTTTCGCCTAGATGGGGCACAAATCGACGCCCTCACCGAACTGCTGCGGTTCACCCAGGATCAAAACATTCCCATCGTCTTTATCAACACGCCGCTGTCCGACGACTACCTCGACGACTACCGTCAGGCCGCCGAGGAAGAATTTCTGCGCTACATGGTCACGCTGTCCACCACCGAATCAGACTTTCTCTTCCGAGACCTAGGGCAAGCTTGGCCTCAGCAGTACGATTATTTTTCCGACCCCAGTCACCTGAACCGTTACGGGGCCTACCAGGTCTCCCAGCGGCTTGCCCAGGATCCTCTCATTGCTTGGCCCAGCCCCTCGGCCCCCCCAGCCCCATGATCTTGCCCTCCATCACCTACGCTCTGTTTTTAATCAGCGTCATCGGCATTTTCTGGGCGCTGGAATCGGTGCAGGCCCGACTCTGGCTGCTGATGGTGGCAAGCTTGGTGTTCTATGCTTCCCTTCAAGTGCAGTATTTGCTGCTGATGGTGGCGCTGTTGCTGGTCACGTTCTTTGTCGGTAATGCCATCACCACCCCCCTCGACTGGCGTACCCCCAACGCCCGTTGGCAAATTGCCGAACAGGGCTGGAACCGTCGCCGTGCCCAATTGCTGGGCTTAGGCATTGGGGTGAATGTGTTGCTGTTGCTGGGGTTTAAGTACCTTGAAGGGGTCTGGCGGCTGCTAGGGTGGACGGGCACTGGGCCAATTGGAACCCGCCTAGATAGCACCTTCACTGACCTCGTCATGCCCCTAGGGCTAAGCTTTTTCGTGTTCGAGTGCATCGCCTACCTGGTGGATGTCTACCGAGGTTCCCCCGCTGCAACGAACATTGTCGATTTTGGGGCCTACAAGTTTTTCTTCCCCAAGCTCATTTCTGGCCCCATCACCCGATTTCACCCCTTTCTTGAGCACATGGAACAGCCCAAGGTTCCAGGGCTGAATGGTGTGGTCGAAGGGCTGTGGCTGATTGCCTACGGAGCCGTGAAAAAGCTACTGCTGGCCGACCACATCGCCATTTTGGTGAACCTCAGCTTCGACAACCTGGCGCGGGCGGGTAGTGCTGATGTGATTCTGGCCACCTTTGCCTATGGGTTGCAGCTCTACCTCGACTTCAGTGCCTACGTCAACATTGCCCGTGGTAGTGCGCTGCTGCTAGGCATTCACCTGCCGGAAAACTTTGATGCCCCCTACTTCACCACCAGCCTGGCCACCTTTTGGCGGCGTTGGCACATCACCCTGGGCGACTGGCTGCGGAACTACCTCTACTTCCCTCTCGGTGGATCCCGCCAAGGGCTAGGACGCACCTGCCTCAACCTCATGCTAATCATGCTGATTGCTGGTGTTTGGCACGGCAACAACTGGGGCTTTGTGATTTGGGGAGTCATCCACGGATCCGGACTGGCCATCCACCGCCTCACCCAAGCCTGGGGCAAAGCCTCCCCCTGGGTCGCTGGGTTTTGGGCCAGTTTCCCTGGCACCCTGCTTGGTTGGGCCATAACCCAAGGGTTGGTGTTTGCAAGCTGGTTGTTCTTCCGCCTGCCCGCCCCCGACCAATTCACCCTAGCCCTACAACGGCTGGCGGGCACCACCACCGACCCCCAATTTACCCAAAAGGTCTACCTGGAATCGTTAGGATTTAGCTATGGCCAACTGTGGCTGTTGCTGGGTGGCTTATTTGGGCTGATGGGGGTGGCCTATGCCTTCAAACGGGGGCTCAAAATTGAGCTAAGCTGGCCCGTCAAACTGTTGCTCATCCCTCTCTTCAGCCTGTTGGCGTGGCTATTAGCCCCCGCCGAAACCCTCAGCTACATTTACTTCGACTTTTAAGATTTTGACCTTTAGCCTGCTAACCACTGCCCAACTATTCTTGTCAGGAGGCTTCCATGGCCACAAAACAACGATTTCGCAACCTAGACGAGGTGATCGCTGGGGCGGATCTGCCCGTCTTGGTCGATTTCTATGCTACTTGGTGCGGCCCCTGTCAGATGATGGCCACGATCCTCACCCAGGTCAACGATCAACTCAAGGGCCACATCAAAATCGTCAAAATTGACAGCGATAAGTACCCCCAACTGGCCTCTAAATACCAGATTACGGCTCTCCCCACGCTGTTGTTGTTCAAGGATGGCCAGCCTGTCGATCGCATTGAGGGCGTGCTGTCTACCGATCAACTGGTGTCCCGTCTGCGGGGTAAGCTGGGCTAACGTTTGATGAGATATTGTGAAAACAGTGGAAACAACAAATCCGGTAGAGGCGGTGAGCCCTAAGCGAGCCCCTTCAAACCCAGTCAACCTAAGTTCAGTACAGCCTCCAGCGGTGCCCTGCGCCATTGCCCTGGGCAGCAACCTGGGAGATTCTCGCCAGGTTCTAGCGTCGGCGGTACAACGGTTGGGGGATCTGGAGGGTATCACCGTGACGGCGCAATCCAGTGTCTACAAAACCGCCCCTGTTGGCCCGCCCCAGCCAGACTATCTCAACGCCTGCGTGCTGACCGAAACCCGCCTGTCTCCCCAGGCCCTCATGGCCCACCTTTTGGCCCTCGAAGCCGAGTTTGGCCGTGTTCGTCAAGAGCGCTGGGGGCCACGCATTCTAGATCTGGATATTCTGTTCTATGGCGATCAAGTGATCACAGAGCCAGACTTACACATTCCCCATCCTCGTCTGCGGGAACGGGCCTTTGTGTTGGTGCCCCTGGCGGAAATTGCGCCAGATTGGGTAGATCCGGTGACAGCACAATCTGTGGCTCAACTTTGCCAAGCTCTGAATTGCCATGGTGTAGAACGGTTAGCCATCAGCCTAACCTAGCAAGGCCACCGATGCCCTGTCCCTACGGATTGCTTTGGATCGCGCCTCGATCTAGGCCAATTTTGTTTCCCAATTCCAGTACGTTTTGGGTAAATTCGTTGAGGTCGCCTGTGAAGGTGGCGGCACCTCCTGCTAGGGTTGCGGCGGCGGTTCCTGCGGCCAAGATTCTTTGAAGTCGTTTGCCAATTCGCTTGGGCTCTTGCTTTTCTGGTTTACTGAGATCTCTTTCGAGGTCGTCTAACTCCATCAGCACATCGTCTTTTTGCTCGGATGGAAAAGCCTGGGCAGAGGCCCGAAGTGTGGTGATGAGTTGGCTAATGGCCTCATTGTTTTGATTAATGTAGGCCGTCATTTGCCCTTGGTTGGTGCCTGCTACATTACCTACTGGGCCATGGAAGGTTTGGGAAATTGAGTCTTTTTCTGCCATAGTTTTCACGATGTGAAGGAGAGAGGATTGAGTTTGCCGATAGTGAGAAATTTCTTCCGATTGTAGGCGTAGACGCTCTTGATATTGTGTTTCGAGGGCAGTAAGTTGGTGGGCGTAAAGCTGTTTTACCTCTGTTTCAATTGCAGCTTTATCCACCTCGGCTTCGACCTCTAATCGCACAATAAAAGCATCACCCTTGCGCTCCATACCTTGTATAGAGATACCGTCATCTGGACGACTGACACGTAAGTCTTGGAAAGTCTGGAAAAAGGCTTGCCAATTGATGCCTTCAGTGAAGGTGATATCAATAGTTTCTAGGGCGCTTTCAATAATTTGAAAACGTTTGCTAAATTCACCTGGGGCAAATGTGCTTTCAGGATCTACAGGAAGACGACCTGAGAATTGTTGCTTATAGTCGTAGGTGCGAAAAATATAGTCACATTGGACATCTTTGAGTATGATTTTACTGCTGTTTGGCCAGTCAGCTATACAAGCTCCAGTGAGGATAGCATATTGAAAATTAGTATTTAGGGGTTGGGTCTCACCTAGGTCGGCAAATCGGAGGTCAGCAGAGCGAAGATTTGAGTCCCTCAGATTTGCTGCTCTAAGGTTAGCATTACAGAGCTTAGCATTATAAAGATCAGAACTATGAAGCTGAGCATTATAGAGATCAGCATCCCGGAGGTCAACTTCGCGTAGGTCAGTTTTACCAAAGCGAGCGAATGCAAATTTGCTACGTCTAAGATTAGCCTTGTGGAGACTGGCGTACATCAAGTTTGCACCATACAAATCAGCATTGCAAAGATTGGCTTTGTAGAGATTACTAGCCTCAAGATCAGCATAATCAAGCTTGGCATTTCGTAGTTTGGCATAGCTTAGATCAGCACTATTGAGCCGAGCAGAATGTAGAATAGCATGATCGAGGATAGCACCCACGAGATTAGCTTGATCGAGGGTGGCCTCACTCAAATCGGCGCTATCAAGATGAGTAGCACATAGAATAGTCAACGTGCAGTTGGCATAGATTAGGTTGGCATAACTGAGATTAGTATGACCTAAGTCAGCGTGACTCAGGTCAGCATGGCTCAGATTAGTCTGACCTAGGTCAGTGTGACTCAAGTCAGCATAGCTTAGATTAGCAAGCATAAAATCACTGCCACTGAGGTCTATCTCAACGTCAGGATTTTCCTTTCTCCAGGCATTCCAAACCTCACTTCCCTGCTTTAGCAGAGCCACCTGTTCTTCATTGGCCATCGCCGTTTAACCCGCAATCGTCACCTCACCCTAGGCTACCCAGGATGGTCCATCGGTGCTACATGGGTGAGGTGAACTAAGGCTCCTAGGTAACGGCACTCTTGGGGGCGGGATCTGGGGGGATGGTAATCAGCCGAGATCCCTGTTTTCGGGTGATATAGTTGCTGGCCCACTGAATCATCACAATGATCTTGTTGTCGAACTCGATCAAGAAAAAGATGTGGACAAACAGCCACACAAACCAGGCCGGAAAGCCCGTCAGCCGCATCCAGGGGAAATTGACCACGGCAGAGTGGCGACCAATCACCGCGAGGCCGCCCGTGTCTTTGTACTCAAACTTGGCCACTGGCCGCTGCTTGAGCCGACTTTGGATGAGTTTGGCCACATACTGCCCCTCCTGCATGGCGACGGGGGCGATGCCGGGGAGGGGTTTATCGTCTTGGTGGGCAAAGTTGGCCAGGTCGCCCACCACAAAAATGTCGGGATAGTTGGGCACACTCAGGTCTTCCGCCACGATGACGCGCCCTGAGCGATCCCGTTCGGCCCCAGTGCGTTCGGCCAAAATGCCGCCCATGCCAGGATCGCGCACCCCCGCCGCCCACAGCACGGTGGCCGACTGCACGGTGGTGACCTCGTCGCCTTGCTTGAGGGTAATCTGATGGCCATCAATATCCGTTACTAGGGTTTGGGTCAAAATCTCCACGCCCATGCCCTCGAGGTCTTGGTAGGCCCGCTGAGACAGATCGGCGGGGAAGGGGGGCAGTACCCGATCCATGCCTTCTACCAGCAGAATACGAGTTTGGGTGGTGTCGATTTGGCGAAAGTCGGGCTTGAGGGTGTGGTAGGCCAGTTCCGCCAAGGCTCCGGCCAGTTCTACCCCGGTGGGGCCAGCCCCAACAATCACAAAGGTAAGCAGGGCTTTTTGTAAATCAGGATCCGTCGTTTTTTCGGCGGCCTCAAAGGCGGCAAAGATGCGCCGCCGCATTTCTAGGGCATCCTCCACGGTTTTGAGGCCGGGGGCAATGTCGGCCCAGTCGTCGCGGCCAAAGTAAAAGTGGCTCATCCCGGTGGCCACGATCAGGGTATCGTAGGGCAAAGTGTTGCCTCCCTTCAGGCTCACGGTTTTAGCCTGGGGATCCACATCCACCACTTCACCCATCAGCACCTGGGTGTTTTTTTGACGACTCAGCACCCCCCGCAGCGGCGAGGCAATATCCCCCGGCGACAAGCCCCCCACCGCCACCTGGTAGAGCAGGGGCTGGAACAGGTGAAAGTTGCGCTTGTCGATCAGCGTCACCTCAACGTTGGTGGCCCGCCCCAGGCTTTGAGCGGCATACAGCCCCCCAAAGCCGCCGCCAATAATCACCACCCGATGTTTACCAGACGGTGGGGCCACAGGGGGAGAGTCGAGGACGGGATTTGGCAGGGTTTGCATAGCGGTAGGGCTGGAATAGGGGTTAGTAAAGAAGACCTTAACAATTGTTATAAAATGAATCTGGCCCCAAGACTGTGCGCTGTGCTAAATTCTCAGACCTCATTATCTAATCTGTAGCTGTCTAACCCCCTGCAACGAGCACCCTGCCCATGCCCTGGTTTGTCAAAATTGAAAAAGGCATCGTCAATAAGCCCGCCTTCGATCAGTTTGTGCCCGCCCATGTGGCCTATGTGAAAGACCTGATTGCCCAGGGCTACCGGGCCAAGACGGGCTACTGGGCCGAATATGGCGGTGGTATGCTGATATTCTGGGCCGACTCCATAGCCGAGGCCGAGGCGATTGTGGCAGCAGATCCCCTGATCGCCAATCGCTGCGTTACCTACGAACTCCATGAGTGGCGGGTGGTGGTGGAGTAGGGGAACGGCTGGGGATTGGGTTGAGGCAAGCTAGATAGAGGAACCCGCGCCATCGCAAACGACCGCTGGCCGAGAGAACGCATTCACGAGAACAGGAGGGCCGCATGGCCGACGAGAGCAAAGGGTTTAAGATTGTCAGCGACAACCGCCAGGCCCGTCACCAGTACGAAATTCTCGAAACCTACGAAGCGGGCATTGAACTGCTAGGTTCCGAGGTCAAGTCCATTCGCCAGGGCAAGGTGAACCTGCGGGACGGCTTTGCCCAACTGAAGGACGGCGAACTGTGGCTTCAGAATATCCACATTTCGCCCCACACCATGACCAACAGGGCCTATAACCACGAGGCCAAACGCCCCCGACGCCTGCTGATGCACCGCGACGAAATCCGCAAGCTGATCGGCAAGGTAGAACAAAAGGGTCTCACCCTAGTGCCCCTCAAGATGTACCTGAAGGGCGGCTGGATTAAGGTCAGCATTGCCCTAGCGCGAGGCAAAAAGCTCCACGACAAGCGGGAATCCCTCAAGCGCAAGCAGGAGAAACGCGAAACCGACCGGGCCCTCAGCGGACGGGGATAGCCACCTAGAGGATCGGTACAGTAGGGCTAGAAACCCGGTTTCTTGATCGGATAGCTCATGGGATTTGGGCTTTACCAAAGTAGCAACCGGGTTTCTGAACCGATGTTCTAACGAGCCGGGATAAAACTGGGAGCCACATCCACCGGACGATAGCCAGCGGCAATGCACAGAGCCATGGATTCGGTGGTGGCCAGTTCAGCAACTAGGGCGGTGTCAATCACGCAGTCTCAGTAGATCACAAACTCGCTTGACTGCCCTGAGCTTAGCCCTCACCCTAAATCCCTCTCCCAATCTGGGAGAGGGACTTTGAATGACTTCCTACTGAGGCTGAGTTCGGGTTAGACATCGTGACC
>QLAH01000202.1_pt1 | contig 44585 bp, 70 predicted proteins | sample 4693081 | NCBI WGS metagenome assembly QLAH01 (sample SAMN09425401, study PRJNA476045) | Lake water metagenome, whole genome shotgun sequencing project. | reverse complement strand
TTCAGGTTCTACCGGGGCCTGCCTCACCAGATGGCGGCTATCAAGGAATTGGCTGAGGACATCGAGAGGAACGGCTTTGTAGCAGCCATGAGGCGGGATAGGCCGTGGTTCAGGACGTGGAGCGTGGATGGGAAGCTGCAGGATCCTGTAGCGCTGGCGCTGCCGGTGGTGCAGGCATTCGAGGGGTGCAAGCTGACGGCATACCCAGATCCTGGGACGGGCGGCGAGCCGTGGACGATCGGCTGGGGCACCACCACCTACGCGAGTGGAAAGCCGGTGCGGCCTGGGGACACCATCACTCAGAGGGTGGCGGATGAGCTGCTGGACATGCGGCTGCGGAATGACCTGTTGCGGTTGGGCAAGCGCATCCCCCGGTGGGACACGCTGACGGCACACCAGCAAGCGGCGCTGCTGAGCTTCACCTACAACGTGGGGCCGCACTGGTATGGCGGGGATGGGTTCAACACCATCACGGCACGGGTGAGGGACGGGCTGCTGGATCAGGTGCCGGCAGCGATGGAGCTCTACGTCAACCCAGGCACGCGGGTGGAAGCTGGCCTGCGGCGGCGACGGGAGGCCGAAGGGCGGCTGTGGCGCGGTGAGGGCGTGGCGGCTGGTAGTGCTGCGGCTGCGCCTAAGAAAATCCTCCCGCACCTGACGCTGGCCAGGACCGGGAAGGTGAATGGTGCCGGGCTGGAACTGCTGGAGCTGGCGCGGGTGGTGGATGGCATCACCATGGACAAACTGACGGTGACCAGTGGGGCACCGGGTCGGCAGAAGTTCGAGACGGGGGCACGGTCGCAGGCTGGTGGGCTCACTCCGTTGCCTGAAGGGCGGTGGAGTATTGGCAAAGTGGAGTGGGCAGCCAATAAAGGTGACTGGTCCGCGTCATGGGGGCCTGGGCTGGGTGCCGTGTGGATTGCGCTGGACTACGACGGGCCGGGGCGCACGGCACGGTCTGCGATCGGCTTTCACCTTGATGCCAACGAACCGGTGGCGCCGGGGTCGGCAGGGTGCGTGGTGCTGTCAAGCCATCGGGATGTGGAGCGCCTGATCCAGTGGCTGGAAGGCGGGAGTATCGAGTTCATGTACGTGAACTGGAAGCGTGGGACGTGCCCACCGCCTAAGACGGCGTGACGGACCGTATCAGGTGCTGCGTTGCGGGTTTGCAAGGGGGCCTAGCCTGTGCGGACCTGCACCAGTGAGGCCGGTCTCATGGGCTTGAACCAGTGGATGGTGATGGACCCGTTGCCGCCGGAGACGGAGTTCTTGCTGAGGAGCACTGAGGTGGAGATGCGTGAGGCAATCAGCAAGGATCCTGAGAAGGTGCTGGCGTTTGCGTCTGCGGTGATCCGGCAGAACACAGAACGCGGGAGGTTGCTGGATCGGGCGATGCGGCGGATTGCGGAACTGGAGATGCGGGAGGCGATTGGGCAGGGCGGTGATCTGAAGGAATGGCGGAAGGTGGCGCGGAAGCTGCAGCCGGTGCCGTGGTGGGTGGCGCCGCTGTGGGCACTCAGGCCGTGGGCGCTATTTGGTCGGCGGTAGTGCCCAGCAGGTTGGCGGCAGCATCTAGCAGCGCATCCTTCACGGCCTGAAACTCGTCGCGGTTCATCGAGCGGTAGGCCATGCTCTGAGGGGTCCAGAGGGTGATGACGCCCCCGCGCACGTCGCAGATGCAGTACCCGTGCGCCTCCGTCGCAAGCTGGCTCAGCACTGAGGCGATGTGCCGTGCCTCGACCGGGGAGGCTGTGGTGACCACCCTGCTGTTGCTGTAGCCGCAGACGATCAGCAGGTGCTTCCTGAAGGTCTCAGAGTTCGCCGCCCATGGTGCCGATTGAAGGTGCTCAGGCAGGGTGGCCCATGCAGCGTCCAGCTCTGCGAAGACATGACGGTGAGAGCGGCCGGAGCGGGTGCGGATGATGTCCAGCACCACCCGCTCACCGTCCTTCAAGGTCTGGCAGGCGGCACGGGATGGCGAGTCTGCAGGGGTGAAGCACTGGCCAGCCCAATGGGCGCGGATCAGAACCATGTACTGCGACCTAGAGCCTTGACCCTCCAATTGCCAAACAGAAGCACATGGCAATAACCAAAGCGTTCAGAGAATGGAGGCTTGTGTACGCGCCTGTCAACGAATGACAACCCGTATCCAAAGACACGAAACCAAAAGCCTCCGGGGTACTTAGAGCAACAAAAATGGCGATTCATCGGTGTTGGAGGCGGATGGCGATGATGCGGGCGTTGGGGTGGAGCTGCCGGAGCTGGGCACCGGCTGCCCAGGCACTGTGGGCACGGATGCCGTAGTCGCGGGTGCGGCCCTCATCAATGCGGACGGTGACCAGATAGGCGCGATAGTCGGCGTCCATCAGTCACCCCTAGCAATGCGGGCCTGTTCGGTGAGCTGGGCGCGAAGGCGTTGGCGTTCATCGCGTCGGATGGCCTCGTCAGTGTTGATGATCCAGCCGATGTCGCTGTTGATGTAGTCAGGCGCTGGGGGCTCCTCAGGCACAATGTGGTCCCGCAGGGCCTCGATCTCGGCGGCGATGGCGTAGACGATGCCTCGCTTGACATCGGGCGGGCGCTCTGCATTTCCATAGGCGTAAAGCATCGTCTCCCACAACGGCAGCTCAGCCAGCGCCTTGAAGTCGTCGGCGTACTCCTCCAGAAACTCCTCAGCCTCGGCCAGCAGCTCAGGTCGCACCTTGTCGGCGTCAATGATGCGTTTCACCAGCGAATCCGGCGGGAGGGCGTCGTCGGGCATGATCGCAGCGGTCCAGGTCATGAGTCGGCCTCCAGGGCGCGGAGAAGCAAGTCGATCTCGTGAGGCTTGAGGATGCGGCTTCCATCGTGCAACTGAGCAGGGATGGGAGGCTTCAATACCTTCAACGCCTGCTCCTTCAACGTCGGCGGCGCGGGCGGCTGCCACCGGGGCGTGTGGAGCCAGGGGCGACCGGCGACATCTCGCCAGCCGCTCCATCCCCATGTTCCGCAATGATTGAGGACTTGAACGTGGCACTTGTCGTCGGCATCCGCTTCCGTAGGCGCCCGATCCGTTATCGGAGTGGGCCACTGCCCCTTAAGGCGATCGGCGGCCTGCTCTGCGCCCCAGCGGGCAATAGCAGCGACGCCATCGGGAAGAACAAAACATCTGCCGAACGCTGCCAATACGATCTGAGGCGGAGGTGTGAGATCGTCAAACGTTGGGTGTGTCATGGGTTCGGGTGTGTTCACGGCTGGGCCTCAGGCAGCGGCAGCGCCTCGGCGTCCACCCATTTGGTGCCATCCCATCGGATTCCGCACCGCTCAGCCAACTCTTTCCGCCACCAATACTTGCCGTGAGGGACATCAGGTGGAGTGAAGTCACTGTCCCCAGTGCCAAGAGCCCACTCAACGGCCTTGAACCAGCGGAAGCGCTCGGCGGCCACAGCATCCGCAACCGGCACGGCCTTGATGGCACGGATGGCGTTGCGATCTTCGACCGTCAGCGTGGAGCAATCAGGGCAGCAGGCCATGGCACCATTGGCGATGGCAGTGATGGCCTCATGCCGTGGCGTGTCGCAGCCGGTGCAGATGTTGCTAGGCGCCCCCTGCTGCGGCACCGCCAGCGCGGCGCGGATGTCGCACATCAACCGACTGAGGGCTTGGGCTTCTTCTTCGTGATCCTTCCAGAAGTCTCCGCCGCCGGGGAGGATCAACTCCTCAGCCTTCAGGACGCGAGCGCACAGGGATCGAAAGTCGGTGGGGTGGGTCATGGTTGGGGCTACAGAATGTCAGTGCGGAAAAATCGTCCGCTGATCAATCGCGGGTGGCAGTCGTATTCCTTTGCCCGAAGGCATGAAATCTCAGCAGGGTTTGCACGGCGCAGATAGCCAGGGTCGTGGGCGCTCAGTGCGGTGGCATAGCGGGCTTTTGCCGGGCTGGCCGCAGCCACGACACCTTCGCCTAGATCAGGCTGTTTTGTGATCCAGCACCTGTATGCGCGGTCGTGGTCTGTCATCCCACCCTTCTCCGCAGCCGTCTTGCCCACCCCCAGGCCGCAGCAGGGCTTGTCATGGCTGCCACCCGTCAAGCTCCTGAAGCCTGGTCAGGATCTGCGAATGCTCGCCACTTAGCACAATGGTTTCTTCGGTTTCCCTGATTTTGCGGTCAATGCGTTCGATTGCTTCGTAATACTGATCTGACGACTTCTTGCGCCATTTTTCAATAGTCACTTCGGCGCAGCGCACTTCATGCGGCTTGTTCTCTTGGCATTTAAGCCTGGCTACCATGTCTCGCCTGCGTTTCGCCAGGCAGTCTCGGACATATTTGATCTGAGAGCTGTTCATTTGATTCGGTTGCGAAGTTTGCGGGAATAGGCGAATGCTGCCCCAAGGCCCAGCACCGGCAGCGGGCCGGGCACAGCAGCAGGCGGCCGGCAGGGCGTCACAGGAGGCGGCGGGGGTAGCGGAACCGCCGACGCACCCGCCCCCCAGGTGCCGGGACGGACAGTCCAGAGGTCGTCCTGGAGGTCTTCCAGAGGTAGAGCCCCAGACTCAGGGTCATAATCAAAATGAGAGCCGCCAGCAGGCTGGAAGGCCCTTGCGGCGGAGGGACGCCAGCCGGGGCGGGCGGGGTCGCTGGGCAACTGGTCAGGGAATGCGTCGGCATGGGCTGGGGCGCAGGCGGTGAGCATTGCGAGGGTGAGCAGGGTGTGGTTGCGGAAGGCCATCAGTCCGACCCCTTGGAGCTCTTGACGGTGGCGCACATCAGGACCCCGACGAACAGGAACCAGCCCCACCCAGGGATGCCGTGCAGGGCAAGGAATGCGGCAGAGACGACACAGGCCAGCGCCACGATGTTTGCAAAGAAATAGGCCAGTGGAATCGTGAGGTGTTTCATGCCGGCTCCTCCAGCAACACCAGCACCTCGCCGATCTCCTCCCGCAGCGCACGCAGCGCACGGATGGTTTCCTTGCGGTCTCGATCACCCAGGGCAACCTGGGCCCGGCTGAGCGACAGGCTGAGGCCATCGAGGGCAATGGCGGTGTAGGTCTCTCCGGCGTGGATCATGATGCGATCACCTCCAGATCGACCACCTCGACCGTGAAGGGCGTGTGCCGTGCGGTGGCAGGCGGCGTGATCGTCACCCCGTAGCCATCGTTGAGCAGCGTTTCGGCGTGCATCAGCACATCAGCCACGGCGCTGGTGCTGTGGTTCGATTGGCCGAGGGTGTCGCGGGGGCTGGTGGGCCAGTGCCAGGCAAGCGTGTAGCTGCTGGTGCGTTGCGTGCTGACGCGCTTCATCGTTGCACCAGCGAGAGGAGGGTGTGCGACAGGTGCGCAACCACAACGAGCGTCATCACGTTCAGCCCCACGGACAGCAGCACAAGCTGATGCGTGATGGAGGCAGGGCGACGGGGTGCCACGGCAGGGTGCGCCTTTGGGCGGTGGATCGGGAACATCTGGATGGTCATCGGAAAGTGTCCTGAATTTCTTTAATGGCGAAACCAATAACTACGGCTGTGCATGACGCGAGAATCAGCCCCAGACAGCCAAACAAAATGATCGGGAAAAAGATCTCAACGGTCATGACCAGGGATAGCGGGGTGTGCGTTGCGGACGGTGCGGGGAAGCGGTGCGGCGGAGGTTGGCAAGGCAGAAGCCGATGAGGGTGCCGACCGCGAGGGAGAACAGGACCAGCGCAAGATCAGCCATCGGCGGCCTCCAGTTCGGTGGCGATGGCGAGTAGTTCTTCGGCATCAATCAACGAGTCGCCGTCGTCGTCTATGTATCGGCACTGAACCACCGCAGCGCGAAGGGCGGCGGCAAGCCGTAAACGACCGGGAAGAGATGCGTTCACCAACGCTTCATGCGATCCGATGCAATGCCCGTAAGCGTCCATTACTGCCTGCGCGGCAGGGCTGAGTTGTGTCATGTGACTTTCGGTGGTGGGGTGGGGTGCCATGTGCCGTCAGGGTGGAAGAACTCCAGCGTCTGGGAGCGGCCGGGAGTCCAGCGCACCCACCCAAGACGGCGCAGGCTGCAGAGATGATGCTGAGCAGTGCTGTGACAGCGCATCCCGAGGGCTGCGGAGGTCTCGCGGTAGGACGGCGGGCGGCCGTTGGCGGTGGTGAAGTTCCCGACCCAATCAAGGATCTGCCGCTGCTGGGCAGTGAGCGGGCCGGGAGCGCCGGAGATCATGCGGTCACCTCCGCAGGCTCAAGGCTCACCACGCGGCTACCGGGAAACCGCTGGTGGAAGTCGGCCACGATGGCTTCCTTGGAGAACCATTCGCTGGCAACCCACGGGACGCTGATGGGATCAACGTCAAACGGCTGGCTGCTGGCTGGGGCGTAAGAAAGAGTCCAGATCATTTGCGGGCAGCAATTTCGATGGTTTGCTCCAGCCGGCGCAGACGCGCCAGCAGGTTGTCCAGCGCTTGGGGCGAGCCGTTGACGATGGAAAAGAACTCGTCATCGGCCAAAGCCTCCATGGCGTCAACGTGCTGGGAGAGGGCTGCCAAAGGGCGAAGTGCGGCATCCTCACGACGCTCGGCCGCGAGGGTGGCGGCCTCCATGGCCACCATCAGGCTGGGGCCGAAAGAAGGGTTCTGAAGGGCTTGGGGCTGTGTCATGGCGGTTTGGGAAGTGAAACGGCAGTGATCAGGCATTGCGCTCAGCAGCACTGAGCGACGGGTGCCACCGCAGGCTGTTGTCCAGCATGTCCTGATAGGCCTCGACCCGCTGCTCCTCGGTCATACCGGGGAACTTCTGGACCGTGTACCAGGCGGAACTGGCAAACAGGGAATGGGCAATCGGCAGGTAGGCCGGGGCCAGAACCCAGTCCTGGCAGCCTTCGCTGTCGCTAAAGAGCCACTGATCGCCGTCTTGGTCAGAGACCGGCGGCGCGTCGGGCAGTGGGATCATCAGTGCCATGGGGTGGGGCGGTGGTGCTTGCCTATGGTACATCGTACAGAGCGGATCCGCAACCGCAGCGCATGGAGTACCGTTGCACGACCGCAATGGCAGCAGCCGGCGGCAACACACAACGAGGATCCCCATGCCCAGCAAGGCACCGGCAAAGGCCCCCGCTTTGGAGCGCCCCAATGCCATCAACATCACCCCGCCTGACTTCCGCACCATCGCCTTTGACATTGAGGGCACCAGCCCGTTGGTGATCAACCGCTTCAGTGCCAAGGCGATGGAGATGATCAGGGCCACCCAAGAGGCCGGCAGCACGGCCAAGAGCAAGAAGGTCCGTGAGGCGAAGAACTTCGAGGCGCTGTTTGAGGACGCCAAACACGTCAGCACCGAAGGCTGGGAGGGCTTTGCCGCCAGCAGCATCCGCAACGCTGGGATCTCGGCGTGCAAGGCGTGCGGCTACGTCATGACCAGGGCGAAGCTGGCCTTCTCCGTACAAGCTGACGGGCTCGATAGAGTCGATTTCTCCCCGCTGATCCGGCTGACCAAGGGCGAAGCGGTGCAGTGGGTTGCCCCGACCCGCAATGCCACGGGCGTTATCGATCTGCGCTCCCGGCCCATGTACCCAACCTGGGGCGCCACGCTGCGGATCCGCTACGACGCAGGCATGTTCACTGAAACCGACGTGGCCAACCTCATCGTCCGCGTGGGGATGCAAGTGGGAATCGGGGAGGGCCGACCCGACAGCAAGAACAGCGCGGGCCTCGGCTACGGGCTCTTCTCCGTTGTCTAGGGCAATCACAACGCAGGGCGCCGGCCTCCACGGCGCCCCCGTACACGGCTGGAGTGGATTTGCACGGCTGCGCTCGGAAGGGCCGGTCTGGCGTGTCAAGGATCGGACTCGCAAGGCCCCGCCGGTAGCGCATGGCTCGCCATGGCCACGCTTTGCGTGGTCGGCGCGGCTGGCATGTCTCGGTAAGGCTCCGAACGGAGCGGCAGCGAGCGGCTGGCATGACGTCGCACGTCGGGAGTGGAGAGGGATCGCATTGCTGGCTAGGAAACGAGACGCCAGGGGTGGAAAGACCTGCCCCGGCTGGCTTGGCCTCGATGGCAACGCATGGCCTGTTGCGGCATCGCCGGCATGTCGAGGTCTGGCAGGGTCTGGCGCTGCTGGCATGGCGACGCATCGCGTCATCAGGCGAGAAGCGCAACGGCCGGCTAGGCACGGCGACGCCTGAATGGGCACCGCCGGTAAGGCACGGAGTCGATGGCTCCGCGTGACATCGCTCTGCTAGGCAGCAGAATGGGGGGCGTATGCCCCCTTTTTTCTGCCATGACCACTGAGCACGACAGCGGCCCTCAGTATTGCTATGCGGAAGGGCTTGAGGATGCGGTGCGGTTCGGCATCGATCCCCAGGCGGCTGGTGAGGAGCTGGAGCGCATCAAGCAACGGGACGGGACACTGACGGCTCCAGCGGTGGTGGATGAGGCACGGCCGGAGGATGCGGTGCTGCACCCGGCGTTTACGTGGAACGATCCTGAGGCGGCTGAGAAGTACCGGCAGATCGAGGCCCGGACGCTGATCAAGAAAGTACGGGTGATCTGCCCAGAGCCGACGCAGGAGCCTGTGGTTCAGGCTCGGGTGGCGATGCAGACGGCGCCGATCGAACCAGCAATGCAGGAGCATGACCCGCTGGCGTTTGATCTGAGCAAGACCGTGGGCAGCCTTGTGGAGACCAAGCGGATGCTCACGGAGCTGAAGCTGAAGGCAGCGCGGCGGTTCGACCGGCGGAAGGTGATTGCTGCGGACGTGGCGCTGGCAGAGATGGCAGAGGCCGAAGAGTCCTTGTCGTCAGCGCATGAGGCACTGACGGCAGGGCGGAAGGCGGCTGAGTGGTCTGGCCGCTAATCAGGCGGCGGCTGCCGCTTGCTCGCATAGCCGGCGGCACTCAGCCTCAACGTATTCCTGCGTGCGGATCACACCGCACCGGCTGCCGCTTAAAAGGTGCATGTACTTGTGGTGATCACCGGGCAGCGTGGGGTCCATTCCATCGCCTGCATGAGCGCAGTCAAACCCAAGCCACCATGCGTCATCAGCGCCAGGTGCATCACAAGGCACGTCAGGCTCTGAGAAAGTGATGCCGCCATGCACGTCGGCATCTTCAGGCTCGAGTTGCCCGTGCCATGGGTGGCCAGCAGGAAGGCGCACGTAGCCGCAGCGGTAGCCCATGGTGTTATGCACAACGGCCCACTGAAGGCCAAGGTGCTCACCTTCGGCCAGTACGTCGTTGGGGCGGCGGATCTTGAGAGAAAGGCACATGACGAGGATGGAGTGATGGTGCTGCCAGGTAGGCCCCGGCGGGCCGTGGTGCTCAGCCCTTCAGTGCCTTGCGGACCTCGTAGCGGGTGCATCCCAGCTTGGCAGCAATGGCCCGCTGCGACAGGCCGGAGGCGGCGAGGGTGACGGCAGGGTGGACGCGGGGGGCCTTGATGCCGCAGCGTGCGGGGACGGCAGCGACGGCGCAGCGCTGGACGATCACCGGGGCAGGCTTCCCGAACTGCTGAACCAGAATGCTCTGATCCTTGACCGGCGCAGGCTGACGGACCAGCAGGGCGGCGAGCCTGTCGTTCAGGTTGTGCAGCCAGCGGCCACTGACATAGCCACAGGTGTAGACGAACGCGGCAGCGGTGGCCAGGGCACGCACGGCGGCCTCGATGTACGGCGCCCAGTCGGTGCGGGCCACGTGGATGGTGGTGCGGGTGATGCGGTTCATGGTGGGGGTGGTGATGGTGCTTTGGTGCCCCCGGACTGCTGGGGGCGGGATCGGCGCGGTTTAGAGCCTGTCGCCGGCTGGCTTTGATTGGTGGTGGCCCCTGACTGCTGGGGCCGGGTCGGGGCGGACTGCTGCCCCAGGTCGCCGCTGACTACTGCGGCAGGTCGGCGCGTGGGTGGCGCCTGTCGGGGTTGTCTCCCCCCGATGCAGTCATGGTACAAGAGATGGTGCGGATGCGCAACGGCAACGTTTACATCCTGTCGCAATCGGAATACCGTTAGGCGCATAAAGGCGGCCACCTGACCCGCCACCGCTCCCACGTCATGCAACCGACCCGCCATGACCAACACGTCCTTAGGCCACCTCGGCCTGACCGCTGCTGACCTTGCGCTGGGCCTGTGCCCTGAGGCGGTCGCCCACCTTGAACGATGCTCAGCAACGTGTAGACTCGATCCGTCCGGTTCGGCAGGGGTGCCGGATCGGGTTCATGGCTCCCGGCACTGCGCCGGTGGCGATGGTGCAAAGGCAGGGCCCCGGGAAACCGGGGCTTTGCTGTTGGTATAGTAAGGCCATGAAAAAGCCCGTACTGAGCGATGAAGAGCTGCGGCGTAAGATCATCTCCACAAACGAGCAGCTCGCGATGGCTGCAAACAAGCTAGAAGAGACCGCAGCGGAGTTAGAACAAGGCGCGCTTGAAATGGAGGCATCTATATCGCGCATGGAATGTTGCCTGGCCAAGGCAAAGCTACGCCGGGCAGGTAAGCCTTAACCGTTGGACGTACCGCTTCACTTGTGCCGGCGCGATTGGCTTGCCTCCTTTTGTGACATAGCCAAGAGCCGCAAGCTCTTGACCTATGCGGGTAAGGCTGTAGCCATGCGCCACAAGCGGCTCCAAGACTGACCGCAAGCGTTGCGCCCTTAGTTCAGCGTTGGCAATACGCGCTGCGTTCCTTGCCTCAGTACCAGGGCGCAGCCCGCCCAGCTTGACGCCACGCTCCCTTGCCGCCTGCAATCCTGCTTTCGTTAGTGCTCGATGCGACGTCATATCTATGCCGTGCACCTTGCCGTGACAGTCATCGCAAAGGCTAATCATGTTAGATGCAATGTTATTGCCGCCTAGAGATAAAGGGACAACATGATGGGCATGATCTGCCGGCAAACCGCAGTTCTGGCAACAGTGGCCATCGCGGTCTAAGACTTGTTGGCAAAGGCTTGAACGTCTCATAGTTCCCAAAGGCTGATCACGGCCCCAGGCCGCTCCCCTGCCTCGCAGTAGCACTTCCCGGCGCTCACCATCACCACCTGCGAGTCGTCTTTGTAGGCGCACCCGCTGAGCCCATCAAAGGTGCTGCGGAGGAGCTTGTCGGTGTCGGGCTTGCTCTTGTGCATCCTTGGCGCCCCCTTGGTCAGTGCCCCCTTGCTGGTGTAGTGGGACCGTGGGCGGCTGAGGCGGAAGGTGACCGACAGCCCGACCGGGCCATCAATGAGCGTCATGCCGCTGCGGATCACCTCCTGTCGCACGGCCTCGCGCCACGGCTTTACACCTGCGGAGGATTCCAGCAAGGCCACCTTGCCAGTGAGAACGCCCCCCTTGCGGAGGGCGATGGCTCGTTTAGACCCTTGAGGGGCGGGCTCGATTCCGTCAATGCGGAAGGTGTACATCAAAAAGGTATTTCTTCGCCGTCACTCAAGCCAGCCATGGGCATCTCACCATGGCCACCAAACCGCCCAGCGGCCTGAGCGGTAGCGCTGGCGGCCCGCACCGTCCGCGACGGGCTCGCCACGGTCTCAGCAATGACCAGCATCTTGTAACGCTTTTGCCCCGTGGCTTTGTCGTCCCACGACTCGGTCGTGCAGCGGCCGTGGATCTCCACGGCGTCACCCTGCTTCAGATCGGCAAGGGCCATGGCCTGATCCTCCCAGGCGGCCACATCCACGTTGTCGGGATAGTTGCGGCCTTCGGTTTCGCAGGCGATTAATGCGGTGGCCTTGGCCTTGCCGCTGTTGAAGGTGTTGAGCTTCGGCGCGAACTTGACGGTGCCGATCAGGTGGACAGAGTTCATGCTGTTACGGGAGAAAGAACTGAAGGATCAAAAGAGCAATCAACAACCAGAAGAAAAACTGCGCGACGATCACGCTCTCCTCCCGGCCATTTCAGCCATGGCGGCGCGGTCTGCGACGGGCATATCCCACGCGCCGGGCTGCTCCTCAGGCTCCTGATCGGCAGCGTTGTAGAGCGCCACGGATTCGGCGCTGACGCCTGCGGTGATGAGCCGGCGCAAGGTGGCCTCAGGGACGTTGGCCCATCCCTTTGTTCCCTCAGGGGCCAGAGCCTTCCGCAGGGCCTCCACGCCCTTGCCGGTCAGGCCCGACCGCTTGGCCGCCTTGATTGCCTCCATCTGCAGTTCATCGATGGTCAGCGCGGGAGGTGCAGCAGCGGCCTGCCGGGTCACCCGCTCACGGGCAGGGGCTTGGTGCGGATCCTCCAGCGGCTCGCGGGCCCACAGTTGCCAAGCCAGCCCGAAGGTGGCTGCTGCGGCCGTGCAAAGGCAGCGGCGGTGCGTGTCGGTAATGTCCCGTGCATCAACGCGGGCGACGGGGACAGCGGCGTTCTTGTTGTCCATGATCGCCTGCGGGAAATCTGCCGTAGGGCAGCCCTCGGGATCGGTGAAGTAGCCAACCACGTAACCGGTGCCGTTGGGGGCCTCCCAGACGTGGCCGCCGTTGGGGGCCATGCGGAGGTGGAACTGCCAGTCAGGGGCGTGCTCGCGCAGGAGGTGGGCAACGCGGCACCAGTTGACGTAATCGGCTTTGAAGCTGCCTGCGCCCTTGGTGCTGACGTCCTCAGCCGTGATAACGGCATCGAGGTGGGGAATGCGGGGTGCTGGGTAGTCAAGCGGCGTCATTGGCCCAACCACTTCCGGCGGTGTTCTGGTTGCCATGGTCCTCTGGGGTGATGGTGCTGGCCTTCCGGCCGTTGCACTATCGTACCATCGCTCTGGCTTGCCGGCGCTTGCGGATGTGCAACGATGCCACCACGGCAGCAAGCCGTTTACATAGGCACATATACCCCCCCCGCCTTAACACGCTCTTAAGGTGCTGCATATCTGCTGCACCGCCCCGTGATCCTCACCACCACCGCCCTCCTGATGGCCGTTCCCGTCCTCTACGTCAGCACCGTCCAGGCTGCTGACCGTGCGTGGCAGATGATCAAAGACCAGGACGTGTTTGATGAAATCGAGGTCCGCATCGGCGGGCGACACGGCTTCACGGCGGTCAGGTCCGCTGACGGTGCATGGACAGTTCGGCGTAAAGCTCCTGCGGCCCATACGTCCCCTCAGGCAGACCCCGCAGCCCTGCCACCAGCTCGCTGATCGCAAACAGCTCCACTTCCACCTGCGACTGGCTGAACACCTCCATGCCCAACAGCACCGCCCGCAGGCGGGCAATGCGGGCCTTGTCCTCTACCGGGTAGTGGCGGAGGACTTCCGTGATCGCATCACGGGGGCTGAGGCCGGTGTCTGCTGCAAGCTGATCCAGCAGCACGCCCAGCTCCTCTGACAGCCGCTTGGCCTCATGGCTGGACAGGCTGACGGTACTGGCATAGGGCAGCGTGAGGCGGCCGACAAACAGCTCGCAGAAGCCGGCGAAGTCGAGCGGGGCATCGGTCTGGGGGTGCTTGAGCACCTGGCCACGGTCCAGCAGTTCCTCGCTGAGCACCGGGTTACCAAACGGACCGTGGCGGTGAAACGTTTCGCGGGGGCCTTCCGTATGCCACAGGGCTAAGACCTCGTTTACGGCGCCCAGGGCCTCCAGGTTGGTGAAGGAGGGCTGCCTGACGTGGTTGTTGCGAAGGTGGCTGATCTGGCTGCTGATCAGCCAGTTGTCCTGCCCTAGTGCCCAGTCCGCAAGGGCGCCAATCTGAGCATGGCTGTAGTTGCAGCGAGCCATCCACCAGTTAAGGACCGACGCAAAATGAGCACGGCCGGTCGTCATGCGCTTCGGAACCGCGATACGGCGCGGGGCCACCACCGTTACCTGCGGCGTCTCTGGCGGTGGTTCGGCAACGGCTGAGGGACGACGGCGGGTAATGCGGGGGCCGATGGTGCTGCGGTCCATGCGAAATGGGCGCGATGCGCCTAGCGGTTCCCCACCATACGTGCCGGATTGGTACGCCAGAACACCAGGTGTCCGTAATGGACCGAACGTGACAAGGCGGTGGTGTAGCGGATCCACAGCGGTGTCACTGGGGTGACAGCGATTTGGCATCGCGTAGGCTGGGAGGGCTGCTGCACGTCCGCAGCAGAAAGCCCCCGTGTCCGCGGGGGCTATCCACCTGTACATGGGCCGCGAAACCCACAAGGAGTTTACATGCCACAGAGCAACACGACCGCCCGCGCCTCCCGGCGTGCAGATGGTCACTTCACGATGATCGCCAACGCCGCGATCCGTGACCCCCGCCTTAGCTGGAAGGCGAAGGGGATCCTCGCCGGAGCCCTGAGCCACGGGCCGGGCTTCCGCTTCAACCGCGAGTGGTTCATCCGCAACAGCACGGACGGCGACACCGCCATTCGGACAGCCTTCGAGGAGCTGCGGGCCCTCGGCTACTTGGTGACGGAGCGCGAGACAGGCCCTAACGGCCAGTTCCAGGCTGGCGGCCTCCACTTCAGCGACGACCCCACCCTGCTGCAGGAGCCAGAGCCCAGCGGTGGGGAACCCGATGGTGGGAAAACCTGTGGTGGGAAATCCACCTGTGGTTTTTCAGACCCCATAAGAAGATCAATAGAGAGAACACCAAGGGAAGAACACCAAGAGAGCCAAGAATCCCCCTACCCCCTTAGGAAGGGGGACACACTGGTGGTCGTCTCCGACCCAGTGACCTCGATTGGATCGGACGCCTGCATCCCCAGCTTTGCGTCACCCGCTGCTGGTGGTACGCTCGTTGCGGTTCCGCAAGCGCAGGAGCCAGCACCATCACCCCCGAAACGCAACCGCATGGCCGCACCCAAAGCGTTCACGCCAACCGCTGAGGACGTCCCCGCCAGCCTGCTGCCCGTAGAAGCCGATCTAAGGGCCTTCTGGGACGTCAAGAAGGGCGGACATACCTACCACGCCTGGAAACGCCTCACAGCCGGTCTGGAGCGCATCTGGCGCCATCCTGACGGTGGCATTGAAGCGGTCAGGGATCAGCTCGACTGGGGCATCCAGCGAGAGCCCGAGAGCCTGACCTTCGCCAACTGGCAAAAGTACGGCCAGTCTGCCTCCCCAGCCGGCATGGCCTCAGGCCGTCGCAAGTCCGCAACCGAATCAGCCGCCGACGCTGCCAAAGCCTTCTACAACGCACTGGAGTCTGCCTAATGGCCCTCAACCGAGACTTCTTCATCGACACCCTCACCGCCCTGCAATCCCTGCTGCCCTTCGCCAAGGCGCTACCGCCGCAAGCCTTTGTCCTTGCCTGGGAATCCTTCCCTGCTCAGGCCAAAGAAGAACTTACCAACGAGGCCCTGACGTGGGCCATGGGCAAGCTGCTCAACGACCCTGAGCAGCACAAGGAACTCCCCATCCACCTGCGCCTGCACCGGATGCTCTACCAGTACACCAACCTCAGCACCGCCGGCCTCACCATTGGCCCCGTGCCCATGGGCTGGCGCCTCAAGGTTGACCCCCGCTGCCTCCCGCCTGTGGATGCACCGCCGCCGCTCAGCGAGGCCGACCTCATTGCCGCTGGGCAGCTCCCCGCACACGATGGCCCCAGGCACTCGCCTAACGGCGTGCTGGCACGTCTGGAGGCAGGGCAATGAGCAAGTGGCAACCGATCGAAACCGCGCCCAAGGACAAAAGTCTCATCCTTGTTTATCGGCCAGCCGCTTTGAAATGGGGCCAGATCGATATTGCGACCTGGGATGATGACAGATATGCCAAAAAGCCACGGCCTTATTGGCGTTCAATAATTCGGATTATGGGCAAGCTCGACATGCGCGCCTGGGAGCCAACCCACTGGCAGCCCCTGCCTGAGCCACCGCAGGCGCCATGACCCAAGACGACTCCCTAGCACGGGGAATGCTCACCACCGGCCGCACGCTTGCCCTCGGCACCCTTCGCGGCCTCTGGACCCTTGAGCAGTTCGACCACCCGCCCCGTATGCCTCACGACATCCGCAGCATCAACGTCCGCAACCCTGCCCCATGGCGCAACCTTGCCCGCGAATGGATCGCCGCCAACCCCAAGGAATGGGAACTGATGATGCGCGACAGCCTCAACGCCGAAACGACCGCCCCGCTCTGATGCAAATGCCAAACACCACACCCGACTTCCGCCAGCTTTGCACTGACCTAGCCGATGACCTTGGCTTCTGGATGGAATACGGACACGCTCCCGCCAATCTCCCGCATGAAGAAAGCTGCACTTTCCAACTGCTGAAACGCGCCCGCGCCGCCCTGGCAGCGGAGCCGCAGGGGCCTGCCGTCGCCCGCCTTATGTACTGGAACGGCAAAGGCGGAAACCTTGGCGTAAACAGCCCAATAGCCCGCACCTATACAGAAATGCCAGAAGGCCAAGCCCCTTACTGGGACGAAGGCGAGCCTCTTTACCTTGGTGGCCAAGGCAACAGCGGAGGCCAGCCGTGAGCCGTGCCCCGCTGCAGTTGCCCAACAGCACCGCCACCCTCGGCACCATCGTCCAGGCCATCACCGCACGCTTCGACGCCGCTACAGCCTCAGGCGAATGGCCAGATCAGCCCCTCTGGCAGCAGCAGCCGCAGCAGCAGGTGCCGGACCATGCCCGCGCTGCCTAACCGCCGCGTCCTGATCGCCTGCGAATACAGCGGCACCGTCCGCGATGCTTTCGCTGCCCAAGGCTGGGACGCATGGAGCTGTGACCTTCTCCCCACCGAACGGCCAGGTCAGCACTTTATGGGGCCGGTTGAAGCTGTGCTGTGCCTCGGCTGGAATCTGATGGTGGCTCACCCTCCCTGTACCCACCTAGCCGTCAGCGGCGCCCGCTGGTTTGGCAGCAAGCGGCAGCAGCAGGCCGACGCCCTCGCCTTCGTCCGTCTCCTGATGGCCGCACCCATCGACTGCATCGCCATTGAGAACCCCGCCAGCATCATCAGCAGCCACATCCGCCCCGCTGATCAGGTGATCCAGCCATGGCAGTTCGGCCACGGTGAAACCAAGGCCACACACCTCTGGCTGAAGAACCTCCCGCGCCTGAAGCCAACTAACATCGTCTCAGGCCGTGAAGCACGCATCCATCTGATGCCGCCCAGCCCCGACCGCTGGAAGGAACGCAGCCGCACCTACCAAGGCATTGCGGACGCCATGGCGCAGCAGTGGGGGCAAGGTGTGCCCATGGTGCAGGGGGCGCTCCTGCTGTAGATGCCAAACCGCAGTGTTACATCTTGTGAACTGGCACGCGCTGGGATGGTACGCCTGCCTCTTGCGTACTATGATTAGGAGGTCAAGGGGGAGACCCCACCGCAACACCAGCCATGACCATCGCAACCGTCCGCAAGCTCCAAGCCGCTGAGCGTATCGCCAAAGACGCCTTCTGGGCATCCGCAGGCGCCCCCGGCAGCAAGATGACCGCCAAGCAAATCAAACTGCAGGCCGCCATGATCGCCGCTACCAAAGCCCGCCAAGCGGCCATGGCCGAATACGCCGCCAGCCTCGGCTGATCGACCGCCCCTCTCCTGAGGGGCTTTTTACTGGCCGGGGAGCCTGATGCCTTTGGGCTGAAAGCCATACAAGACCCGTGAGGGGAAAGCAGGGCGCGTGCGGCGCGATCCATCCCCCGGCCACACACCTACAACCGCAGCCGAATAGCGCTGGGCTCCTGTCTGGTTACAACGATCTCCACGACAAGGTGCTGCAGTATTGCCCGCACCTCCTCAGCCGTTGCGAACATGTGCCACCGTGGGTCACTCACCTTCCGCGTTAGCTCGGGGTCGATCTCAGGTCGCCTAAGCACGCTTTCCAGCCGCTGCCGCTTTCCCTCAATCACCCCGGCCAGCTCAGGATCCTGCAGCTTTTCCAGCGCCTCAATCTGCCGCCTCAGCTCCCCAGCCTCGGCAGGCTCCCCACGGTCCACCGTTGCCGCCAGTGCTGCCGCCGCATCCCTCGCTATGGCTTCCAGCGCATAAAGGACGATCTTCTCCTCTCTGATGCTCCTGTAGTGCTGTGAGCACCCCACCCCTTGGCACTTCAGCACCGGCCGGGTCCGTCCGCTGATGTAGTTCAGCCGAAACCCGCACTCAGAGCACCGGCACAGCCCCGTCAGGATCCTCGGCTGAATACTTGCATTCGCGCCCCACATTCTGCGATTGCCCTGTGCTACCGCCAGCCACTCTTCAAACTCACCGTGGCTCAGCACCGCAGGGTGCCGGTCCCACAGCACAAACGCAAAGCTCTGATCCTTCCGCTTGTGGTAGCCGATCCCGCCCCTGATCACCGGGTTCAGCAGCCACGCCCTGACCGACGTGCTCGAGCGGAACGGCGTTGGCTCATCAAATGCCTTAAGTCCCGTCTTTAGCCGCCACCCGTGCGCCCGTAGCGCTACAACGAACCGCAGCGCTCGAGCAAACTCAACGGGATCAGGCTCGAGCCGCAAACGGTCCTCTGCCAGCCGGTACCCCCAGCACGGCCGCCGCATGGGCTTCCCCAGCGCCCTGCCTGCCTCCATGCCAGCCCGCACCCTGGCCGACAGCCTCATGCTCTCCCCTTGGCTCAGGCTGCCCCTGAGGCGCGTCAGCAGCAGATCTTCTGGCGTGGCCATGCTCAACACGCCGTCATCCAGCGTGCGGCACACCACTTGGCAGCGGTCGCACAGGGCCACGAATGCGTCCGACTCTGTGGCGTCCCTGCCAAGCCGGCTGAAGCTGGCGGCCACCACCTCCCGCACCTTGCCCGCCTCGATCAGCCGCCGGAGCTGCTGATACTGCGCCCGTGCCGGGTTGCGCCCGCTCTCCACGTCCTCCAAGACCAGATCAGGCGCCTCAGCCTCCAGCCTGCTGCGCTGGGCAATCAGGGCGGAAAGCTGCTCCCCTGAGGCCGTGGAGACGCGCAGGTAGGCAACGCGGAGCATGGGGGCCGGGATGGTGCGGCCCGTACCATACCTCCCGTATCACCTGCTCCAGGTGAGGTGTCGCCGGAGGTAGGGTCTGCAAACCTGCTGCGGCGCAGCGAGTCTCAGGACACTGTGACCATAAGCGGCGGCGTGGCCCATGCGTGCCACCCTTCGCGGCGCTTTGTTTCGATCACGTCTGCCTCATCCCTCGCCATCACAAGCTGGCTATGCAGACGCCCCTGCTGCCAGACCCAGACGCGGACCAGATCCTCCCGCGTGACGGGGAACAGCTCGCCGTCCTCATCCTGGGCAAAGATCACTTGTGCTCCTGCCGGATCAGGCGTTCATCCTGCTCACGGTCGTTGTCCTCCAGCCGGGTCATGCGCTCCGTTAGGTTGGCCAGCGTCCGCTTCATCTCCACTTGGTTGTACAGGATCTGATCCTGCTGCCTTGGCACCTGCCACGCGATGTAGACCACCCCACCGGCAAGGGCCAGCAGTGCGCCGCCTAGGACCGTGGCAATGACGTTGCTGCTGATCGAGGACCAGTCCAGTGGGTTGTCCTCAGCGGCAGGCACGGTAGGGGGTGTTGCTTTCTGTAAATAGGTTGCCCGCAGAATCCGCACCGCCAGCCTTCGGATGCACAGCGGCTGGTGATACGGCGGCAGCAGGTGAAAGCTGGTCATGGCTGCAGGGTGTACAGCGTGCTCAGCCCGTGCGTTTCCATCAGGGCCACAAGCTCGCCCACCTGCTCAGGCACGGACTGGCTGGCAATCAGCTCCATGAGCCTCCAAATTGCCTCTTGGATGTCGGCCTGGTTCGGGCAACCAGCGATAGCGTCGGCCATCTCCACTCGCAACCGCAGCAGCCGCAGCTCTACCACGTCCGAATACCTGGCCATGGACATCAAGCCTGCCCATGCAGCGGTGGCCTTGAAGGCAGGCCAGAAGGTGGCGTAGTTGGGGGCCATCAGTAGACGCTCTCCACGTAGATTTTTGCCAGCGCAAAGTTGACGGCACCGGCTGCAGTATGCACCGTCCCGTTACTCATCTGGCACTGTGGCGACATATAAACAGTGTTGCCGGGAAGTGTGGTCGTGGAGCTGCCGGTGTAGCTGACGCTGTTTACGATGTCGTCCAGCCTGTAAAACACCTCTGTACCGTTAGGTGCGCAGTACATCATAAAGTCATAAGTATTATTCGTAGCCATGGCGTTAGCCAGGTTGATCGCGGTCTTTGTCGTCGTCGTTCCGTCCCTGGTAACAAGGTTGAATGCACCGGACCCACTGCCGGGGTCCGTCGTGTCGTGCCACAGACCGACTGTGTGGTTTGCGACAGTATCCGACGTAGCTATCGACGTGGTGGCCGCATTGCCCTGGAGGCCAGCAAACAGCCTTACCGTAGAAGCGGGATAGACGCCAAGGCCGAAGCGGGCAAAGAAAAAGAACCCACCAACATCAGCAGCATTCCCCCTGACAAACGCCATCTCAGCGGCGGTGTTCATCCTGACGCCAAGTTGCTGGTTTGCCGTCGTTGCAACATTGCTAAAGTTGGTCCGACGCATCCTTGTAAGGAAGTTCGTAATAGCCGGCGTGCCATGAGCAACCGTCCCGCCGGGTGTCCACGTCGTCTGGAATGCGTTACCGCCCGTGCCGGTCGTGCCGGTCTGCGGGTGATACATCATTACGTTATTGGAGAACAACGAAGGCTGCAGCAATGATGCCGCCCCAGTGGGGCCGCGCATGGCGGCCATGAAGCGGTCCGCCTTGGATACTGGGTAGATGATGATGCTCGATGCATCGGCCACGCCAGGCGTGCTGCTGGGTGCCGTTAGCTGCAGGTTGTCGCTCTTGATCTCAACATTCGCCGCGCCAGCCAGTGCGCCACCGTTGTTGTATTGAACCTGCGTCGTGCTACCGCCGGCTGATGCGCTGCCGCCAGATGCTGCAATCGTGAACTGTCTTGTCGCTCCGCTGCCGCTGGGCGTAATCGTGATGTTGGTCCCGGCAACAACAGATCCTTCGATCTGGCCGCGTACATCAGCCTCAAACGTTGGGAACTGCGCCAAGGTGTCTGCAATGAGCGCAATGTCACCTTGAGCAACTGTTCCATAACTAAGGTCAGCGCCTGCGCCTCCCGAAACGATGAACGTCCCTGCTGTGCCAGGAGGTAACCCAACCCATCCAGACGCACCGCGATAGAGGATTGTCCCCCGCGTGCTGCTGCCCCAATCCAGCAACTGCGAGAGGCTCACCTCTTCCGGCACACCGCTGCCTGCCGTGTTGCGGCCAATGATGCGCTGGGTGGTCAGGTTGGCCTGCTTCGCCAACGTCACCGCGCCGTTGTCGATCGTCCAGGTGGCGCCCGAGCCGGACACCGTGATGTCGCCCTTGTCGCCGTCGGTCAAACCACCGCCTGGGGGCGCGGCCCATGTACCGTCCGCTCGCAGGAAGTTGGTCGTTCCGCCACCGCTGGCAGGCGCCAGCCCGGCATCACCAGAGGACACCAGCGGCAAGGTGGCATCAGTGCCGGTATCCGACGCGATCACCCGCGTGGAGGTCGTATAGGTGAGGTTTGTGGCGCCGCCACCGCCAGGAGCCGCCCACGTCCCGTCCGCCCTGAGAAAATTGCTGGTGCCGCCGCCGCTGGCTGGGGCTAGGCCCTTGAGGGTGCTGGTGAATACGTTGAGCTGCGCCGTGTCGGCTGCGGCGTCTACCAGTGTGAGCTGAGAGCGCCCGTAGGCAGCGGTGGTGAGCGCCGCGATGCTGGTCAGGTCGGCGTCCAGCGGCTGCGCGTCGGTGATGCCGTAGCCGCTCAAAGTGGTCGGCGTGGCGGTGATGGTGCTCCACGCCTGATTGTGCGCCGTTGGCGTTCTGGCGTCGCTCAGCCGGCTGTCGTTCCCCTGACAGAAGGTGTTGGCCGTCGTGCCGAAGCTGCCGACGCTTAGCGCCCCGCCTGTCGTCGTGATGATCGGCAGGTTCGCAGTCGAGCCAATCGCGCCCGCGCTGGTGATGTTGCCCAGCGCCGAGAGGGTGGCAAGGCTGCCCAGACCCGACACGCCAGCTGCAGGAAGCCCGGTGCCATTGGCTAGGTTGATCGCAGACGGCGTGCCACCTGCGCCGTTGAAGGTGACGAATGCCCCGGCCGTGCCGACGCTGGCCGCCAGCGCTGCGTTGACCCCCGTGCCGGTGCCCGCAAGGAAGGAGACGCTGGTGCGCTCGATTGAGCTGGAGCGCCACTGGGTCGCACTGGTGCCGATGAAATCAATCCGAGCCCCGACAGCCAGGCTGTAGGGGTTGTTGGCGCCGGCCGTGTCGATCTGTACGCCGGCCGGCGGGAACACGTTGACCGGGTTACTGCCCGCGTTGATGACAACGACAGGCGGTTGATTGATTGCGGGCGTACCCAGCGTGACCGCAGACGGGTTGTTGGGGGTGGATGTGATGACGTTCGTATCAGCCGTCAGCACCGCTTGGCCCTGTGAGTTCGTTCCGGCCGTGACCGCCGCGTTAGTGGTCAGTGCTCGGGCGTAGACGGTCGCATCCGTGGCCGCTGCAGTGCCCAACGTGGGCAGCCCCGAGAGGCTGCTGTAGGCAATCTGCCCTCCGTCGCCGCCGTTGTGGTCGTGGCTGTTGCCGCCGGTCACTCCCTGCGCTGCTGGGGCGTAGTCCGTGGCCGCCGTAGCTGCAGCAGTGCCCAGCGTCGGGCGCCCGCTCAGGTCGGCATAGGCGCCGCTGGTGGCGACCGTGGCCAGCCCTGTGATCGTGCCTGCGGCTTGGGTTCCCGTATGCGTGCTGCGATCTCGCAATGCCGCGTCAGTCGCGTTGGCTGTCGCGTTTGCGGCGATGCCTTCCAGCTTTGTGACCTGCGCCGCTGTTGCTAAGCCCGCTTGGCTGTTTGTGGCCGCCGGCACAGTGGCATCTGCGCCCGTGCTGCTGGCCACGTCCAACGTGGTGCTGGTGCGGTTGGCAATGCTGAGATCCGTTGCTCCGCCACTACCGCCGGGGGTGAACGGCAAGTCAGCAAATGCAGCAACTCCGTTGCCTACCTTTTCGCGCCCGGTGGCAAACCCCGTAACCGGGTCTTCTTCGGTCCAGTGTTCCCCTTCTGCCAGGACGGGGTTCTCAGCCTCAATGATGGCCAGCGTGCAAAAAAGCTGCCGCACTCCGTATTCAGCGCTACTCATAGCCAGTCACCGTTGATGATGACCCTTGGGATGGGCGCGATAGGCGCAGGGCCTGAGGTCGGCGTGTCGAGAGCCTCAGCCGCACGGCTCCGCAGCGTCAGCCGGTACTGGTCTTGTGGGCCGATGCCCAAGGGCACCTCCTGCCGCTCGATGTCCGTGCCGGGGATCTCGTTGGCAACGACCTTGGCCGCCGCTTGCGCTTTGTCATCGCCGTCCCAGTTGACAAGGAAGGCGGTCCACTCCGCGATGCTGAACTCCTCCTGATACTGACGAACGACGCTCAGCACGGGCGAGCGCAGCAGCACCAGCTCCAGGCCCGTCACTACCGTTCCCGGATAGCGGGTCTCCTGCGGATCCGAACACCGCACGGCCGGCGTTGTCGATCCGTTGGCAAGCGTGTAGGTGCCCAGCCGCCCGGCGAGGGCAGTGACCAGCTCGTTGCGGATCGTCAGCAGGGCAGTCATGCACTAGGTTGCCGCCGCCAGCAGTTCCCCCGTCGCCACCCACCCGCACCCTTCCCGCTCAGGCAGCACCACCCTGTAGGTCAGCAGCGGCCTATCAAAGTCCCGCACCAGCACCACCCCGCTCAGGTCACTCCCAACCGCCACCAGGCCCGCCCTGCAGGCACTCCCCTCCCACCGTGGCGCCACAATCCACACCTGCTCATCGTCCGACCGCAGCGCCCGCACCTCAGGCGGCTTGTGCCCCTCCTGTGCCGCTGCCGTCACATCCCCCCACACCGTCAACAGCAGCGGGTGCGCCTTCTGCTCATGATGGAGCGACATCACAACAGCAGCCACGTCCGCGCTGATCCTTGCTGCCTTCGGCTCCCCAAACGCATACAGGTCGCTGGGCTCCAGTGCCGGCGTCCCCTCCTTCCGGTAGCCATTGAGCCACGATGCCCACACCCTCACGATTGGCACCTCAGCCAGATGTGCCTGTTGCCTCCTGATCCCTGCCAGCGCCTTCAACGCCCGGATCACGTCTGCCCGTAGCTCCTTCCTGAACGTTGCCCGGTTGAACTGGCCAGGAAACGCTGCGGCTAGCTCCCAGAAGCGGCCGTCCCAGTCCGTTTTTTCCTTGCCGGTGTCGCCCCTGGCGGCTTTCCCAGCGCCTCAGCCGTCATTGGCTGGGCAGGCAGCTTCTCGGCAGCCTGCTCATCCTCAGCCAGTGCCGCGATCCCATCAAACAGAACGCGGGGGAAGCCTGCCGGGATCTCCTGCTCTCCCAGCCGGTGCCGCAGAATCGCCGTCACGGTGGCCCGCCGCCTCAGGGTGCCCATCTCCTTATAGGCACTGCCCACCGCTGCGATAGCTTCCGCATGGCGCAGCGAGATGCAGTGAGCAGCATCCTCTAGCTGACGGGCAAACACCGAGTCTTCGATGATCCGGTAGGCTTCCACCTCGCTAATGCCCTCAGCCAGCGCAATGGCCTGCGCCTTCTGCGCGGCCATCACCACCACGCTGCTAGCAGTGTCGGTGATCTCCGCGATGGTCTCATCCTCCTCAATCGTCAGCCCGCCCAGCACCGGCACCTCGATGATCCCCACCCGTTCATTCCCAATCAGCCGAGTCTGGGGGGCTGCTGGGGCCTGCTTATAGAGCGCCATCTACGGGGGTGCGTTCAATGCGGTCCAGCGTACGCCTTTCCTGTTCGCGTCGCAGTTGGCTGAACCGGTTCGCTTGCTGAACTGCAGCAGAGCGGTTCAACAGGTCACGCAACGCGGCAGCGTGCTGAGCACTGGGCGTGGTGAGGGCGTTAGCAATGGCGTCGGTCATGGCGTGGGTAAGTAGCCCATGGCGGCAAGCTCATCAGTGCATAGCGCTGGCTGGCCGCCGTCCCATACATAATAAAGATTGTAACCCTCGTAACTTGCTGGATCCAGGGATGCGTTTAGGGGCACCTTGAGCCTAGGGCGAGTAATGATGGGTACCCTGCTGTAGTTGGCATGTCCAGGGAAGCTGCTTACATTCACAAAGGGCTCGCCCTGAAACAGTCTGCGGATCCCATAAGAAGTTGGGACAAAAACTCCATTCACAAAGCCTTCCAGAAGCGGCGGCAGGCTGGCAGGAGCTTCCGCAAACACGTTTGGGGATGTGCTCATGTAGTTACTTTCTGGCGGCAAATCAAGAGGCGGCACGATCTCACTATCGTATATGGTCTGAAAACGCACCCTATTGGCGATGGGAAAATTAAGCGGCGCTATCGCCTCAACTGTTGTTTCGGTAACAAGAAACCAAAATTCACGGCGTGTGTAGTAGATGGTTAAATCAAAACCAACATCTACGGGGTTGACAACGCTATTGTCCGGCAAAGGCTCATAGGCCACAAGGACAATAAAGGTCAAAGACCCAGCGATCGGGAAAGCGATAAAGAGTGCCGGGAAATACCCAAGGCTAAACGGAAACAACGACGGCGGCTCTGGCACGAAAAACTCTATTGATGCTTCCCCGGTAAAGTTTGCGGCTCTAACCTTAAGTTTGTATTGTCTTTCATTGGGAAATGGCAACCCAGTCGCAATACCTTCTCCCCCATCAGCGTCACTGCCAAAAAAGAAGGCACCCACCTGAGCGTCTGGCTTGCCGCCTGCTGCCGCCGTCTTGATGCTGCGTCCCACAGGATCCTCTAGCGCCTTCTTCTTGGCCTCCTCCTCTTTTGCCTTCTTTGCCTCCAGCCGCTTGCGGTCTGCCTTCTTATCCTCTTCCCTTTGCCGTTGCGCTTGCCGGTTAGCGTCCGTCGTTGCCTGCGCCTTTGCCAGCAGCGTTGCCAGCTCTGCCCGTATCGTGATCCTGGTCGTCATCAGTCATCACTGCCAAGGACAATCCGGTAGGACTTCGACTGTCCCGCTAGCAGCGTTACAGATGGCGACTCCTCAAGCACCCCAACAACTGCCGTTTCAGTCCCAATCCTGAGCACCACCGTATTGTAGGTAAAGCCTGCTGATGCCCCAGTAAACACCGCCACGATAACCGGAAACTCATAGCGTGCATTTGTTGCAGACCATGCTCCAGAGCCTGCCGCTATCGTCCCCGTTACAGGGGCATAGCCGTTAGCCGTTGCTAGCTCTGCCGCAAGCCACGCGGTTGCCGTGCTCTCCGGCGTAAGACTGGTGGTGTTGTTAACCAGAAACACCCGATAGGCTTTGTTGTCGTAGGCAAGGTCCGCCTTACGCTTTAACCATGCTTGGGCAATGGTGATCGTTGAGGCCACGGGGCACTATCCAGTGGCCTAGCTTGCCCATCAGGTCACCGTGATGATCCCGCTCGCATTCCAGGCAATGATGAACGGGATGCCCGTAGTCGCCGTGATGGTGCCATCAAAGTCAATACGAAACACCGGGGGATCGTTGGTGTCAGTGTCGTTGTAGACCATGGCGAAAGCCGCTGCGATGCTGCCGCCGCTTGCGGTCCATGTCACGTCATCAGCGTCAAACCTCGCGTCATCAGTAGTGACAACGGTAACGGCAACGCCACTCAGGGTCTTTGTGTCTTGCGTGTAGCCATTCGCTGTTGCGATCTGGGTAGCGCCAGACTCTGCCGCTGCTTTGGTGGTGGCAGTGAGGTTGGCAGGAAGCGTGCTGTAAAGGTTGATCTTGTACGTGTCCGCTTCGGAATTTGCACCGGACAGGAACCGGGCCTTTGTGTGGTTGTAGATGGTAACAGAAACTGGCATGGCAGGAACTCAGTGATGGGAACGTTTCACACTCCCTAGCTGGTAGGAAGTGCGGCTGTTGGGACGGCATGGGACCGCGCCACGCCTTTAGTGATCCTCAAGTCTTGTTGGTATCCTTTGTAATACTGAACGCCACCAAAGCCGCTCAGGCGGCCAATCGAAACCCCGCCGCCGGTACTATTTACTGTGCCGCTGATGGTGCCCGTCAGCCTTACGGTGCCGTCAATGGCAAACTCAACAGCGGTGCCCGATCTGGTAAGGCTGACCCACTGCCAAGTGTCTTGCACCCAGAAGGAGTTTGCGTCTCCTAGGTTGGTGCCGTTGACAATTACCATATCCGAGCCTGTTATATCTGTGCGAATCAACACGCCATTAGAAAAGGTGCCGACCTCAAGCATTACTCGGTCAAATCCGTTCCTTACTTCGGTGAGATAGACCCAGCCCTGAACGCTGAAGTCGCCGGTGAACGTAAAGTCAGCATCCCCCGGCACCGTGCAATAGTCATTCGTGCCATCGAAGAACAGGCTCGACCCGCCCCACTTGGATTGGGCGGTCCTGATCTCTGCGCCGTTGAATGCAGTGACCGTAAACGCATTGTTGCTTACGTCAGGGATGGTCGTGCTGCCATTTGTGCCATTCATCGGCAGCAGCAGCGAAACGTCCGCAAAGTTCGGGTCGGCATTGGTCCCGACAGTTGGGACAGAAGCCGTAAACGTCAGAGTGACCAGCGGCACGTCGATGATCTGCACTGCCGCCACGGTCACCAACGGCGCCGCAAGTACAAACTCAGAAACGGGCACGTCAACATAGGCAGAGCCTGTGACCTCTGGCGTCAGCGCAGCAATCGTCAGTTCTGTCAGCGGCACCGGGACATAGCCAGGCGCGTAGACAGCAGGCGCGATGCCAGCAAAGGTAAACGTGGCAAGCGGCGAGGTAAGCAGCACAATGGCGGCCTCTTCTATTTCCAGCAGTGCTCGCGCCACAAGGTCCATGTCCGCGTCTGGGAATGGCGTCAGACTGTAGGGATAGTCCACAACCTCAAACACGGCCCGAGTAACTGCCTGGATAGGCACGATCTCGTTGAACGGTGCCAGCCCATTCGGCGCATTCAACACAGTCGGGAACACAGGGGCCGATCCTGTAGGCAACGCGCCAAACAGTGCCCCCAAGTCAGGCGCCGCAGGGTTCCAGCCACCCGGCAAACTCCCACTATTGGCCGGTGCCGGCGATCCATTCACCGTGGACGCTGGTGTGGTCGGCAAGCTGCTGACGCCAGGCGGCAAGGGGAACCATGCCGGCCCTGGTGTGCCGGTCTGGCCTGTCGCCTGCCAGAACAGAGCATCGATCTGCCCAACGATCCCGTCACGGTTGAACGTGTAGGACATCCCGTTGGCTCGATACTGCCCCGTCAGCCCACCGATCTGCAGGTAGATCGGGTCAAAAGGCTTCACCGGCATCAGCTCCACCGGGATCTGCATACTCGCCCCCTTCACGTTGCCGAGAAGCAAGCGGTTCTGAATCTTGCCGTATTCGTAAGCCAGTGAGGCAGCCTTGCGCTTATCGTTGACGGTCTCCCACTCGCCGGGATTGACCTCCTCAAAGTAGTCATTCCAACTAAGCGGCAGCCTAAAAGTGATGCTGGTTTGCGACTCAACGGCACCTAGCTCAAAGTTGCTTTCTACCGTTGGTGGTTCTTCATCATCTTCAGCATCTGGATCCTCGCCATACACCTGCCTGGTCAGGTCAGCCGGTCCGGGCAGCTTCTGGGCTTGTGGGCCAGCATCTGAGACCGTAACCTCTGTCCCTTCATAGGCAGGGGCGCCTATAACGCTGTTGACGAACTCAGCTACGTCTCCAGACGTTGTGAAGCTATCGCGGCCAGCGTTTACCGCCTGCTGCCCGTTTTGCCCTAGCGCCCAGTTGACGTAACGTGAAACCTCACGCTTGACGAACGAGGAATTGTATTGATATGTCGTTACAGTCTGGTCGGCAATAACTTTCCCGCTGGCCGGGATAGTCACAAAGTCTGAGCTAGAGAAAACGTAGGTTAGGTCTAGCTTCCCGGCAAACTCTGCCAGGCTGATAAAGTTGGTGACGACAGACTGCCGGAGCCGCCCTCTCCGGTCATAGCTGTTGTTAGTCTCTGTGGTGGATTCAACGGTAACAGTAGGGACGCCACGGCCATTCGACAGGGCCTGGGACGCATACTTGCCAGCCACTGCCGCATAGGGTCTAGTGGTTGTCGTGACGCTATTGACTAGCAGCGTGTCAGAAAACGTGGAGACCGTAGATTGCACGGGGCTATATTCGCCCTCAAATGTGCCACGGCCGGAGCTTGTCGTGTACTCAATCCGAAACTTGACGGGGGCTCCTGTCGTCACTGAACGAGTCCAACCGCCTTTATTGCCAAGCTGACCGGAGAACACCGCAGGGGTTGGGTCTGGAGCCGTTGGGGGCAGCGGCCCGCCAGGATCCCCCGGATCAATAACCTCCTCACCGCTGACCGGTTCTCCGGTTACGGGATCCAGCGGGGGGATCTCAATCCTTGCCACACGGAACGGCACAGGGTCGTAAACGGTGATCACCTGCTCTGCAGGCAGCTCGCCGGGGCCGTTGGGCGACAACGTGAAGCAGTTGGTATTGTCAATGACCGGGCCGAGGGAAGCGGGCGACTCCAGCAAGCTGAAGGTTTCTAGCTGGTCATCGTCATTCATCCTGCCGACGATCATTTCTGACTCCAGCAGTTGCCCCAGGATGTCAACGTAGCCGTTGGAGAAGTCGAACTCATCAACGGTATATTTGTTGCTCAGCGGCAGGATTCCAGTGGCCGTGATGCCTGTGGCGACTAGGCACTGAGCGGCAATGAAGTTGGCCGAGATCGGCGGGGACACGTAGTTGGTCGTGCCAGGCGGCAGATCCGTGGTTGTTTCGTCCTTGTAGGAATCCTCAGGCTTGACCACCTTCACGGTGTCCCGCTTGTTTCGCATCAGCGACAGCCGGCACCCAATCTGCACGCTGGTGACGTTCCGTTGCGGATCCGCAAAGCTGGCCAGCACCAGCAGCTTCCTTGGCAGCCGTGCCGCCGTGCCGCTGCTCCCTGCTGCCCTGGTATAGGCAAACTCCACCGGGGAACCAATGTCAGGCTGGTAAAGCCCAGCCAGTTCAAGGCTGCCCCTGCAAAAGATCAGCCCAGCTTGCTGCAGGTAGGTATCTGCAAAGTTCCCGCTGATCAGGTGGCCAAGGTTGCAGTAGACCTTTGCCCGATACGGCAGCTTGGTGCTCATCGGATGAACACCTGTTCAATTTCCACCGTGTAGCGGGTGGACTTGGCGCCGCCGGTGATGATCACCTCAGCGGTGGGGGTGGGGAAGCTGATCGGATACCAGGTGCCAGCGGCAGGGTCTGTAGCGGTCTGGGTCTCGAACCACGTCCGCAACGTGCTGTAGTCAGACGTGCTCACATGCGCCCTGATGCGCCGCGTTGCCGTTGCCCCTAGCGGGCCTGTGATGAAGTGGCGGCCACCGGCCGATAGCTGCGGCTGCGGGGTGTCGATGTAGCCATCAGGCGGGGCCAGGGGCGTCACAGTGACGGTTCCCAGCGTGATGGTGGAGAATGACGGGATCAGGGCCTCGCTGGCCTGCCGCTGCTTCTCCTCTGCCCGTAGCAGCACTTGCAGCGCCTGAGCAGCGTCCACAAGCTCGACCGAGGCATCAAGGTAGACACCTGCCGGCGTTGCGCTGGGTGGGGCTGTGAACCAGCAGGATACGGCTGTCCACGACTGTCCAAAGCCTGTCCCGGTAAAGCTGACGGTGGTGCCTACGGTGCCCGAGAGCAGGGTGTCGGCATCGGTGATTCTGGTGTCCCTCCAGGTGTCGTAGACGCTGATCAGCGAGGTCCATTGGGCCTTTGTGACAAGGCCGGAGATTGTCCACTTACGGGCAGTGAGGCCCTGCCGTGCATCGCCTTCATACCCATAGGGCTGGGCCGTAAGGGCGTTGGTTGAAAAGGCACCGATGGTAAGCGTCATGGGAGATATACCTGCTCAGTGGTGCCCACAGGCACGGTGATCGAAAGGTTCGACTCGCGTTCGTTGGTTTTCTCTAGCTCCTGCCTTAGCTTGGTCAGCTCCGTCTGGGTTTTGACCAGCTCCCGCTGAGCCTCAACCACGGCCTGCTGACTATCTGCCAGCGGGCTGGTGGCCCTGGAAATGTCAGACAAGCGGTTGATGTCCAGCCGGTCGAGGCCCTCCACAAACCCGCCAGCGTTGGGGTTAAAGCCAAGCCCGAAGCGCTGCGCGAGCCTGCGCGGGTCAATCCTGCCGCTGCCTAGGTTGTTTTGGATGTCACCGAGCAGCACGCCACGGTCTTGGAAGATGGCGCTATCGCTGGCGATGTCGGAGGCGGCAGCGGTGGCGTTAGCCCGCGACTCCTCAGCATTCTGGACGCCAATTCTTGCCCGCGACACAGCTTCCGCACCTTGGACGATTTTCTCCCTGAGTTCTTCGCCGGCTTCGGCCAGCTTTTTGGCGCCCTTCTCAATTTCTTCCCTAGCCTTCTCGCCAGCCTTGGCTAGCTTTTCGCTGCCCTTAGCGGTTTGCGCCTCTATCTGTTCGATCTCCTTTAAGTTGGCGGCCAGCTTGCTGCTGTTATCGGCTAGCCCCTCGTTTTCCTTCCGCAGCGTTTTCAGTCGCTCTTTGCGCTTCCCTTCCGTGTTCAGCTCTCTGGCCGCTGCTGCCTCTTCTGCGGCTGTGTTCGCAATCCTTTGCTCTTCCCGTGCGGCTGCTGCTCTGGCTGGCCGGGAAAACGTTTCCGACCGGGTGCCAATGTCGTCAAGAATCGAACCAAACTCTTCAGGCTTGAGGATCCGCTGGCCAAACAGGTTCCGGGTCTTATCAACTCCGCCGGCTCGACGGTCAGCCGCTGCGATGGCGTCGCTGACAATGTTCTTAGACTGCTCCCGGCTCAGCCCTAGACGCCGCTCTGCATCAATCTGCCGCCCGACGATTTGATCAGACTGCGAACCGCTAAGGCCAAACGATGCGCCAATGTCGGCCGACCGCTTCTGAATGCTGATCTCTTTGAGCAGCTCCGTTAGCTGCTTCACGGTTGCCACCACGCCAGGCAGGAACTCGGTGCCAAACTCAGCCTGTAGATCCTTCAGCCGGTCGCCAAAGGTGGCGAAGTTCTGGTCTGCAGTCAGGACACCGCCCGCGCCATTCCCATTCAGCTCAGCCAGGCCCTTTGTCAGTGCCAGGAAGAACTCATCGGCGGTGAGCTTGCCCGATTCGACCAGCTTGATCAGTTCGCGGCTGGTGATGCCAAGACCCTGAGCGGTGGCCGCGAACGCCGTAGGCAGCCGCTCCCCGAGCTGGCCCCGAAGCTCTTCCATCTGCACGGTGCCTTTAGCAGCTACCTGCTGCAGCGCCAGCAGGCTGCCGTTGATGGCATCGTTGCTCAGCCCCAGCCGTTGGGCAGACGTGCTGACCGCCTCAAACAGCTCTTTCTGCACGCGCAGAGAGATCCCTGCTGCCGAGGCTGCCGCCGTAAAGCTGCCGAACGCATCAGCCAATACGGTGAAACTGACTCCCAGCCGCTCTGAAAGGCTCCGCAGCTCACCTAGGGCCTGCTGAGCGCCTTGGGCGCCAAGGGTGTTCGTTAGCTTGCGGGTGATGCCTTCCAGTTCGGTGGCAGCCTTGATGAAGCCCCCGAAGGATTGGGTTGCGGCAACCGCGCCGGCCACGATGCCAGCAGCGGCGAAAATGGAATTGACGACGTTAGCAGTCTGCTTCGCCTGTCTTTCTACGCCCGCCAGCCCAGCCCGCAGCCTGGAGTCATCGACCCCAACCTCTAGCACTGCCTGGCCAAGTGTTTCCGCCATGGCCTAGCTTGCCGATGGCAACCTATGGCATGAGCAGCGCACTTATCGGCATCGCCAACGCCTCGGCCGTGTTCACGGTCCCAACAGTTGGCACCGTCACCGATCCCGATACTGGCAACGTCACCCCAGCCACTGAGACTGTCACGGTGGCGCTCTACCTGAAGCGCTCTACCTTCACCCCAAACGATCTCCCCGGCGTTGACGTGGATGCCGACGTGTTCGCAGGCTGGTCCGTCAACCCCTCGGCCGTAGATGCCCGCGTGAAACGTGGCATCAGGGGCACGCTGGTGTGGGCCGGCGAGGCCTCACAGCCCTGCGTGGTCTCTGAGATCGGCAGCAGCTTCGGCAACACCGGCCTGATCGGCGGCACACTGAAAGCGGTCCTAGGGGATGAGTTGCGCGTCATCCGCTACAGGCAGCGATGAGCTTTGTTCAAGCACGCTTCCGCCTGACCGACCTCCGCACCGAGGATCTGATCCGGCGCGTGCCTGCCATCATGACTCGCTACGGCAGCGAGCTTGACAAGGAACTGAAAGATCAGATACGCACAGAGCGCTATAGCTGGCCCGGTGAGACCCGCCGCCGCAATGGCGAGACCGTGGGCAGCCCCCGCAACATCGTTGATACAGGCGCCTTCCTGCGCTCCCAGCGGCGCCGCAGGGTCAACCTCACAACCGTCCGCTTCGAGTGGGGCGGCAGTGGTGGCGTCACCTACGCCGGCTACATCTACCAGGGCATCCCCGGCAAGAACTACCCTGCCCGCGACTGGATCAAACCAGCGCTAGACGCCCTGCCCATCGGTGAGTTCTTCGCCCGCGAGTGGCGCAGGCTGGAACGCGGCAACCTCTGACTATCAGGAAACCGTAGCCACCGTGAAGGTCGGGGCAATATCTGGCGCAACGCCGCCCACAGTGCCCAGAGCCACCGTGTACACGTCCCCGACACGCACGTTTTGCCCGCCTGCCGTGATGGTCGGCGCAGCAGTCACCGCCCCACCAGCCGCCACAATGACGGTGGCCTGAACGTTGCGCCCACCGATGCCAACCGGGATCAGGGGCACAGCGGTATAGGTCGCAGGGGTCAGCCCCACGCCGCCCGTGGTCACGGTCACAGTGGCAGCAGACTGGCCCTGTGGGTACCAAATAGAGCCACCGAACGCCGTCAGGGTGAAGGTCATCGCGCCCACACCAGCCACGGCCCGCCCCTCTGCAAAGCCCGTCACAGTGGCGACGCCAGCACGGCACTCAGCAAACCCAACAGTGCCCGGCACCTTGGCCGACCGGCGGAAATAGCGCACTGCCAAGTTGTCAGTCCCGCCCTCGTTGACCTCCATCAGGATCTGATAGCCAGGGTCGCCAGGCGACAGGTTCAGGACGACCGGCATCGTTTTTGCGATGCTCAGAACTGCCGAGCGCTCACTGGTCGGGTCAGAATCGTAGTCCTGAACGTTCTGAGTGTTGCTGGTGGACGACATGGAGGCGTCCGTCAGGTTGAAGACCTTGGTGAGCCCCGTCTCATCAGTCGGTGCGGTGGAGCTGGTGGTGCCCTTGGCAATCCACAACTCGTGCTTGAAGTTGATCAGATACTCGCCGGAGGGCATTGGACTAGCGCGTTTGCCTAGGTTGCCTCCAGCACTTCCCACGGCTGGGGCCTAGGGCAGAAGTGCGCCTCCCAGTTGTTCACCTCATGCGCGATGCCGGCCGTTGCCATCAGGGCATCCTTCGCATCCTCAAGCGTGTGCGGCACCCTTCGGCCCACGTTCAGCTCCCGCAGCGCCTGCTCAGTGGTGAGCCCTTGGCCCATCAGGTGCCGCAGTTTCCCGCCCAGTTCGCGCACCTTCCCCGGTGCGCTCACCCCATAGCCATGCTTCCGCAGCCAGTGCGTGCATTCCCCCCGCGCATCCACATAGAACCGCGTGCTTAGCCGGCCCTTCGCCGCGTCATGCACCCGCGCCGCCTTCAGGAAGCCCACGTCCACGCACGAGTTGATCTGCTCTCGGGTGATGCTTGGGAACCGCAACGCCATCTCGTGCTGGCATTTGTAGACCAGCCGCCTGTTCTCCCTGTAAAGCCTGTCGATCCTGCGCCGCTCCTCAGGCGTCAGCGGGCGCTCTAGCAGCGGTTCCGCCCTGATGTTGTCCGGGGCAAAGCCAGGAAGCACCATCTGTTCGCGGCACTTCCTGGCCATCGCTCACGACCTAGACAGCGCGATACGTCGCACCGTGGAAACTGCCGACGTGAGACACAGGCACCCGAACAGTTGCGCGAGGCTGGGCAGCACGTTCAGCGCATTGCGGACGCTGGGGGCGCCGCTGGCATCCTTAAAGTCGAGGCTCAGGGCGCCATTGCCAAGGTTCACCGCCTTCAGCGCTTGGTTGCTGATCCCCGGCACCAGCTCGCCGGTCACCTGGGCCACCGTGCTGAACGGGTCGGCGGTGATGTCACCCAGCAGCAGGTTGGCCAGATCAAAGGTGCCCCTTTTGATCTCCGGGGGAATCACGTTGCTGGCGTAGACCTTCTCCCCGCACTCGGCACCCGACCGGGGCCATGCCAGCCGTTGCGTGCTCGCAGCACGCTCACCCACCCACTGCAGTTCGTCAAGTCGAGCGGTCGCAGCCAGCAAGGCGCGGATCTTGTTGTCTGCGCTACCGGCCGACCACGGCACGGTGCCCAGCACGTCAGCCGCGAAGGTATCGCCCTCAGCCACGGTGATGTAGCTATTGGCAGCGGTCCCGCCGACAGTGGCATCAATCGCGGCAGGCATCAGTCTTCCTCCTTTACCGGCGCGGCCAGTTCGTCTAGGTCAGTGCCCAGCATATCGGCAACCATGCAAAACACCCTGATCACCAAGGTGCCAACAGCCTCGGCCGTCGTTAGATCAGTCTCGCGTGCTATGGCGATAGCTGCGCCGATGTTGCGATCAAAAGCCTCAATAGCTTCTGAGCGTGGCGACTTGGGGTCAGAGTCGGCCATCAGTCAGGCGCCGGGGACTGCCATATCTTAAGCGCCTTGTTGAACGAAATCACCTCAGGCGGCCCAAACCGCTCTAGCTGCCGCCTCCCCCACGCATTGTCAGGCCAGGAACCGACCAACCTGCTGCCGATGGTGGCGCCGAAAATCTCGCGGGCCGTCTCAGGGTTGTCCCGCACCCAGACCTTCGCAGACCGGCGGAAGTTCAAAGCTTTCTCACCGTCGTCACCGTCAACGATGCGTTCTTCGCCTCGCTTGCGCCACTTGGCCGGAACCATGTAACAACGGCAGTTGAAGTGCGGGTCGATCTTGTTTTGTCCGTCCCAGTAACTGCCAGCCTCACCAAGGTTGTATTCCTTGCCATCCAGGCCCACGCACGTAGGGCACACGGCGCTATCCAGCGTCGCCGTCCACTGCAGCTTGCCCTCAAGCCATGCCGGGTCGGCCTCTAGCTGATACACCGCCATCTGATACAGGTCTCCCGTCGCCTGCACCCCGCTAGTGATGGTGGCCTGGATGGTGTTCTCTACCTTCCGCACCACCGCGTTTTCATACCGCGCCAGCACCTCACCCGGCTCTACGCCCGTGCTCAGCCTGATGAACTGCGACAGCCTCTCTGCGGCCTGTGCAGGGATCCCCAGCACCATCTGATCCACCAGCGGCCTACCGCCTACCAGCGCCTGCTGTGTGGCCGCCACGGAGCTAGGGGCCACCGCTCCGGGGCTCGACAGCGTGCCGCCTGCCGACTCCACCATGTCCCTGGCGAATTGCGCCTGATCGGCTAGGTACGGCTGTAGCGCCTCCCTGAACTCAGCCAGTGCAGGCTGGCCCCACTCCTGCGCGATGATCTGCGCCGCCCTACCCGTCACCGCAGCGATCAGCCGCTCCCGATCTGGCCGCAGCCGCAGCACGCCAGAATCCTGAATCAGCAGCCTGATCTGCGCCATGACGGGCCGCAGTCGCTTCAAGGCTGCCCGCGTTGCCCGGTCCTCTACGCCCTTCTGTGCAAGGGCATTCCGCAGAAAGACCTCAACGGGGTCCATTCATCTGCCCTGCCCACGGGAGAGCTTTCGCCCGTGGCTTGGCCTACTCCGGCGGCCATTGCCCTGCCGCGTCACCTTCTCCACAGGCACCGGCTTCAGCGTGCCGCTGAGTCCAGCCTTGGCCTTAGCCACGGTCGCCCCGGTAGGCCACCACCGTGCCGCTGGTCAGCGTGATGCTCCTGAACTGCCCATCGATGTACGCCCCTGCCGCCAGAGGCACCGCCGAGAAGGTGTTCCCCGTGGCACCTGCCACAGTCGCCGTGTTAATCACCGCTGCCGACGTGGCATAGATCCGCGAAAACCGGCCAGGGTGAGCCGCCGTGTCGCTGATGTACTCAAACCCATTCAAGTCAAAGCAATCACCGCTCATCGTTCGTCACCTTCGGCTTACGGGGTCGTCTTTGCTTAGGTTGCTCATCCTTCTCAGCAGGCTCACACGGCAAAGCCGCCGGAGGTTGCCCCCCAGCGGCCCGCGCTTGTGCCCACCGCATCGCTGCAGTAAGGCCCATGCTCACATCCGGTAGTAAACGACCGACGTAGCCGAAGCCACGCGACCGATGAACGTTGCCGAACTCGCCGCCGCGACAGTGGGCGAACCCACAATCGTCACGCCAGAGGCGCCAGCAGTGAAGGTGATCGCATGGGTCGCACCTGCCAGGTTCACGATGGTTACCTCGAAGGTGGAACCAACGCGAAACTCATCCATGTCCGCAAGGATCGCCGTCCCGATCGGGGTGGTGACCGCACGACCCGCAGTAGGGGTCATCGTGACGATGGAATGAATCGCCTGGGCAGGGGTCAGGGTCGTGGCGGCATCAGTAGCCGCCAGGAGCACCCGACCGTTGAGGGTTCGGAAAGAGGCGCCGAACTCACCATGAAAAACGCCAGCCATGGTTAGTTACCTCAGATCACGGAGAGAGGGCAGGTGTGAACGATCCCAACCATGGGGATGTTCTTGGTGCTGAACACGCGGGTCCAGCTACCGGGGAGGGCCAGGGTGGCGGCGGTGGGCTCACCAGTGCCGGTGGCGCCGGCATAGTTGGAGCCCAGCAGGTGCATACAGGCATCCCACTGCACCTTCACAACGTCCTCACCACCGCTGGTGAGAATGTCCCGGTCAGACTCGGTACGGACCGGAGCCTGGAAGCCGAGGCCAATCGCGCCAGGCTTGGCGAGATAGGACATATAGCGGTAGTTTCCGGGGGTGCCGGTGCGGGGGGCATCGTCGGAAACGATCACCCGCTTACCAGCAAAGGTGGGAACCAGCTTGTCCTGGGTCTCAAACTGGCCGGTCGAATCAGCCGCAATCGCGTTGGAGGCAGTGATGCTGCCGGCGGCGATGGTGGAAGCGGTGATGCCGGGAAGCTCGCCAGCGCGGGCGTAGGTGATCATCTCCCTGATCTTCAGGAAGGCATTCAGGTCGGGGTGGATGGTCAGGATGCCGTAGGCATCGCCGTCCTCACCCAGCAGACCATCACCGCGCACCACATGGGCGGCAGAGAAGTCGGTCTCACCAGAGCCGCCGCCGTCGATCACCATGCTGGCCATGGCATAGGAAGCCACGGAGGTGCCGGGGATGCCGTAGAGGCCCTGCAGGGTGGCCAGAAGGTCGGCCTGCTGAGCGTTGGCAGTCCAGGACGCGATTTTGGCGCCGATGGCGGCCATGGGGTCATTGGCAGAGCCAACGGCCAGCTTGGCCAGCTCGGAAGCACCCCAGACGTTGGCACGGTGATGCACCACGCCGCGTTGGATGTTGCTGCCCAGCTTGTTGACGGTGAGCATCACGTTCTCCTGGGGCACCTGCACAGGGCCCTGGAGGTTGGCGCTCCAATTCGGAATTTGGAAAGTGTCGCCCTTGGTGATGTTCTGGCTGATCACCGGGTTGGTATCAACCAGACCGGAGGTGATGAAGCGGGAGCGAAGGGTGGTCTGTTCAGAGATGTATTCGCTGAACGGGTTGAGGATCTGAGTATCAGACCGATACAGAAAGGCCATGCCTCTGCGGGGAAAGGGAACGGGTGGCCACAAGCCGAGAGGGGCGTGGCCACAAGCCGTTACGCCTTATGCAACAGATACCATATCCTGTTGGAATCCGCAACAGTTACGGGCGCGGCAACGCGGCCTTAGCGGCGGCCAGAAGCTGCTGATACAGCGCAGGGTTGGAGTCAGCAATCCGCTGTTGCTCCCCGAGGTTGTAGTGCTCCCGCATAAACGGGTTTTTGATGCCTGCCGTCAGATCACCAGCCACCGCGCCGCTGCCACCTGCCGGCGCACCGCTGCCAGAGGGTTTAGGCGCCTTCAGCATGTAGGCCGGGAGCTTCTGCTTTGCCCAGTCAGCCAGCGGCACCCTGGCCAGCCCCTCAACCACTACCGGGCCATCGTCGCCGGCCTCGATCATCTCGGGCTTGAGCCTGCCGGTAGCGAACACGTCCTGAGGCTCATGCACCACCTGGGCCAGCACGGAGGCAGCCGGGGTGATCAACTTCAGGTCACGGACCTCAGCCTCAAGCTCTTTGATGCGCGTGTTCTTGGCGGCTATGTCTGTGGCGTACTGCTGCTCCCATTGCTGCTTTGCCTTGGCATAGTCGCCGGCCTCCTCGGCCTTCCTCATCTCGGTTTCCTGCTTGAACCGGATCAGCTCATCAACGTCCACACCATCGGGCACCTTCTTCTTGGCCTTGGTGAGATCGCCCAGGAGTTCCTTGTTGTGCGTCCTCAGTCGCTCCAGCTCGGCTGCGAGCTCAGCAGGAACAGCAGGCGGCGTGGATTCCTGATCTTCGGGGAGCATGAAAGCTATAGCTAGGTCGCCCCAACTCTACCGCCCCCCGCTACTCCTTCTTCCGCTTGCCGTCCTTACCCTCCGTCCGCTTGATGCTGCGCTGGATGGCCGCCTTGGCCTGCCGGTCGATCTGCTGCCGCTGCCCCTGTGCCGTGGCAGGGCGGTAGGGGCGAATGGCGTTACGCGGCCCGGTGCGGGGTGCCGGGGCCGCCTCTACTTTCCCCGCTTCGCCATGCGGCGGGCGGCCTTGCTGCCCTTGCCGGTTTTCTCCATCCTCAGGCTTTCGCCTTGCTGGGCAGCGATGTAGTTACGGCGGGCCTTGCCGACTTCCTTGCCCTTGCCGTCGAGGATTTTGTTGCTGGCGTCACGGATCAACGCCTTTTTCCGTTGCGCGGCGGTGGCCTTGGGTGCCTCAGGGGCTTTGACCTTAGTGCTGCGGGTGCTGCCCTTGAAAGTGTTGGCCATGGACCGGGCCACAGAGCCCTGCACGCTGTTCCCGCCCTTGGCGATAGTGCCGCTAGGAACGCTGGTAACAGCACCAGTGCTCATCTTTTGAGTTTCACGCTTCTTCCCGCTGGCGGTCTTGAGCCTGCCGCCTCGGGCAGTGGCCCCACCGCCGCCACTTGAAAAGCGGCCTCTGTTGTCACGGTTGTACTTGCGGGCCATAGCCAGGGCTGGGTAGTTGGCTTAGGTTGCCCGCCGTGTTCTGGCGCCCCTACGGCGTCTCCCAGCACTCGCAATCGGGCTGGCGGTGCCGTCTGCGTTGCCCCTCAATCGAGCGGGCGCGAGAGGGCCACCGGGCAGCCTGCGGGGACGCTGGCGCAGGATCCAGGGGCCGACGTTGCCAATCTCCTCTTTGCCTTTGTAGGCCTCGCGGTTTACCTCACGGCTGGCCTTGCGCTTTGAGATGGTGCCCTGCGGCGCCACGGTGCGGGCAAGCCTGGTCTTGAGGGTGCGGGGTGCCATCCCACTGCCGCCGCCAGAAAAGCGGCCTCGGGCATCGCGGCGGTACGTGCGGGCCATGGTCAGGCAGGTGGCGTCGGTTTAGGTTGGCCAACCGCAGGCGGTTTGGCATTCGCAACGGGCTTGGCACCAGCAGGTTGCGCCTCCATCATCATCTTCAGCTCATCCTCACGCTGCGCCTGCATCTCGGCCTGCTGCTGCGCGGTCTCCTCAAGCTCGCGATCAACGTCGAAGTCGTCATAGAACGCTTTGCGGGCAGCCAGGCTAATCAGCATGGTCTCTTGGGTGATGTCACCGCTGGTCCGCAGCTCGTGGAGGAACTTGCCCACGGTGGCGTCCAGCGTTACCTCAGTGAACTCGGTATTGACCATGCACCGGCCAGGGTTGGGGATGCCCAGGTACTCACCATGGAACCGGAGGGCACTGTCGATCATGTCCTGTAGCTGCAGGGCAATGCTCATCAGGGTGCCGTCACCTTGCGACCGGCTGATCTCCTTGGACTGGCCCGACTCGGCAACGGCCTTCTCGCCGTGGATGGTGGCAAGGCCCAGCTCTTTGATTTGCTTCTCCAGCAGTTCAAGGTGTTGGAACTGGTACTGATAGCTAGTGCCTTGCGGCTCTGCAAACTCCACTCGGGCGTCTACAGGCCCGGCGGTGCCATAGCCAGGCCCCCATTCGATCTTCTCGGTCTCGCCGGGCCAGCCGTACATGAACAGCTTGGGCACCGCCGCAATGTGGAGCTGGTTTGCCAAGTCGCTGGTGCGCCGGTAGGCCGCTAGGTTCAACCATGCCACCTCCTCGAGGGCAGGCACGCTCTCCAGCAGGCCCACGCGGTTGGCATAGGCCACGGCAAACGGGATCTCTTGCAACGTGGTCTCCCCTGTGTCCATCATCTCGAAGTCAATGGTTTGCCCACCCTTGCTGCGCCATAGCTCGAAGCTGCCGGGGGTCAGAACACGGATCTGGTTTGCGGCTTGTTCACCGAACCTGGCAGTGCTAGTCCCGTTAGAGGGGTCGTAAGGCAGGATGACCTCTTCATGCAACCGAAGCTGAACAATGCGCTGGCTGCCGCCTGCCATCGCAGGCTGAAATCCAAAGATGTCCCTAGGCGTGTAGCAGATCCAGTAAGGCCGAGCGTCAATGTCGTCCCCATCGCGGGGCATGTCCACCAGCGTGCCGACGTGCCCGTAGCGGATCATTTTCTTGGCGGTGGCATAAAGCCACGCGTCCAAGTCGTTGCCTTGCAGGTCAACGTTGAAAAGCTGCTCACGGATCACGTCCGGCACGTCCTCCAGCCGAATGGCCTGACGGCACAGGAGACCGGCCAGCATGTTCTCAAGCCGGATCATGTACGGGGGGCACATCGAGTTTCCCAACCGCACGGCATAGGAGGCATCCGACTCCTCGGGCTCCCTAGGCAGCCACCGTTCCCCCTGCTGCTGTAGGTACAGGGTGCCAGCGGCCAGGGCCTCGGGAAGCTCCCAGCGTGGCGCCATCCGTTCCCACACTTGCCCAGGCTGCCAGACCTCAAGGGTGCGGGCCGTGGTGGGGTGGGACTGGATGCGGGCGCGGTCGGTGCCGTAGGAATAGGTCATGGCCTAGGTTGCCGCGTCACTTGCGGCGCCTTCCTGTTTTCCGTAACCCGCTGCCATTGATCACACCAGGCAGGCCCTTCTTCGCCTTGTCCGCGACGGCGGCAGGCATAACCATCAGCTTGTCTGTTGAGTTCTGGAAATAGATGCCTTTGCCTTTGAGCCTTGCCTTGGCAGCCGCATCCTTGGCCGCCTGCCCTCGGCTCCTACGCTCGCTCATTTGGCTGATAGTCATGTTGCGCGAGGGGCGAGCAAATCGCAGCTTGACTTCTCCAGATCCGCCGCCTGCCCAATTCTTCTCGCCTTTTTGGTTGCCATAGTCCATGGCTTCTCGGCGGTTGCGAGACGCATAAACGCCTTGGCCTGCTAGGGAAAGCGGACCGCTTTCACGAAATCTTCCTTTCTTGATCGCTGCTGCTGACTTCGCGTCTGTGCCGTGATAGGCCACATCAAAGGTTAGCCGCTTGGGGGCATTTTTTGCCTCTGGGGCTTGCGACTTCGCCTGCTGTCGCTTGCTCATTGCCTGTGGATCCCGCTGCACCCTACCTTTCATCACCCCCGCCCCGCCAGCACCTGCCGCCTTCATCGTCTCCGTCTTGCGCTTATTCCCGCTTGCCGTCCGCAGCCTCCCGCCCCTCGCGGTAGCACCGCCCCCACCGCTGGCAAACCTGCCCCGGTTATCCCTGGTGTACTTCCTAGCCATTGCCCTTCACCGGCTCGGGCACGTACTGGATGACGATGCGCTCAGGCGCGTTCCCGCTGATCTCCACCCCATACGCCTCATTGCCCTTGAGGGTGGCGAAGCTGCGGGGCATGGGCAAACGGCGGCCGAGGCCGGTAACAACAGGGCGGGCCATCGGCACAGCGCTAGTCCTCTAGGTTGCCGGGCACAAAAAAGCCCCCAGTCACAACTCCGGGGGCCGAGAACCCTTGGTCGATTCACCAAGGGCAGTCTACAGGATGCGGAACCGCATCAGACCACAGGCTCCACGGGCGGGGTGGGCAGCACCTCCTGAATACGGCCAAAGAGCCGCTCCTCCTCGGCAGTGTCGGCCGCGATCTCGCCTTGGGCAGCAGCCAGCGCAGCCTCAGTCTCAGCCACCTTCGCCTCAGCAGCCGCCAGGGCAGCAGCATCGGCCTCATCATCAGCCTTCAGCGCGTCATTCTCGGCCTTCAGCGCGATGGTGGAGTCCACCAGCGCATCAACAGCCATTTCAAAGCTAGCCACTAGGTCATCCTCCAGATCGGAAAGGGTTTGCTCAATGCGGTCAGTGCGGGTCAACAGCTCCTGTAGGGCTGCCTCCACACCGACAAAGAACTGGGTCACGGTCCAGGTGCTCGGGGCACAGGGGCAGGCTAGCACCGCTGCCGTTTGGCACCTGCAACGGCTCAATAGACGCGGACGGTCAGGTGAGCACGATCGGCATGGTGATGGCCTGACCGGGCTGGATGTCCACACGGGCCTCTTTCATCGTGCGGCCCTCAAAAGTCAGCCGCATCCAATAGTCGCCTTGATCGTCTCGATAAACAACAAGATCAAAGGCAGTTGTCGGGAAGCGTGAGGCAGGCATGGCCTAAGGGTGATGGTGCCATACCACTCTAGTAGACGCGGACGGAGCGCACCGGCCCCGCCAGCGGCTTGCCCGTCGCAAAGATCCGGTGCAGCGGATAGCTCCATGCCTCGGGCCGGTGGTCATTGCCGTTCGCCTTGTCCGGCTCGCCCTTCTCGTCGTAGCACTGGCGCTCCAGATCCTGGATCAGCCCCTTGCACCGTGGGTCGATAACCACGTTCACCTCGCCCTTGCCGTTCTCCAGCCTGCTGTTGCCCACCGCCACCCGATCACGGACGGGCGGGTTGGCCTTGGGGCTGTAGTTGCCGATGCCGTACTCAGCGAGGATGTTGGTATCGCTCCTCGTGCTGTTGGTGCTGCGGTTAGCCCCTGAGGCATCCGGGTAGCCGTGGATGGTCGCGTGCTTATACCGCCGCCGCACCTCCTGGCACAGCTGCTCGGTGTCATGCGTGCGGATCTCATCGATCACGGCGATCAGCGGCCCACGCTTGACCATCACGATGCCGTTGGTGTTGCCGATGTTGAAGTCACAGCCAAGGATCAGCGTCTCCCCATCGTCAGGGTCAAACTCGACAGGCTTGACATGCTTGGCCCGGTCAAACTTGTACCAGACGCTGCCGGTCAGCAGGTTCTGGTAGATCCCATCCCTATACGCCCTCAGCTCCTCAGCGGTGTAGTTCCGCTCCATCTGCTCGAAGTAGTCCGGCGGCAGGTGCGGGTTGTCGTCTGACCGCATCCTGATCAGCCGGCGCCCTTGGACGGCCTGCGCCTCATCACTGCCGAACATCTGATAGTGGAAGCCAAAGCCCTCCGGGGTGCTGGTCATGATCTTCTGCCGCACGGTGCCTGCCCTGATGCGGCCAATGATCTTCTTGTACGCCTTGAACGCCTCAGAGGTCTTTACGGTGTCCACCTCGTCGCCGATGGCCCAGGCCCAGTCCATGCCGACGATGCGGCGGTAGTTCTCAAAGGAACGGGCCACAACCGTAGCCTCGCCACCGGGCAGGAATAGCGTGTGTTGCGGGGTGTTGCGGCCCCGGTAGAACTCATACGGGATGCTCAGGCGCTCCAGCACCTCCTCGAACTTCGGCAGCCAGATTTCATCGACCATGCTGTTGGTGGGCTCCAGCACGCCACCGACACAGCCAAGGTTCAGGAGGCACAGCTTGATGGCCTTGTAGCAGTCGGCCGTGGTCTTGCC
>QLAH01000201.1_pt1 | contig 45127 bp, 44 predicted proteins | sample 4693081 | NCBI WGS metagenome assembly QLAH01 (sample SAMN09425401, study PRJNA476045) | Lake water metagenome, whole genome shotgun sequencing project. | reverse complement strand
GCAAATATCGGTTCCCAAGCGCGAGTTGACGGCGTTTGAGCAACAGTGGCAACGGTCTGAAACCCTCCCTAAATGGGATATCTCCGTTTCCCCAGCCTAAACGGTACCTTATTTGTTTGCTAGTCCCTTTCCGCAAAGAACATCCGATTAAGTCAGCGATCTCTTGTTGAGTTCTGCCGTCATTGCGCAAAAGCAATATCAGAATTCGCTCTCGAACGTCAGGATGTTCATGGAACTTCAACTGCTTCTGAAGTTCCTGCTTTTCCTCGGATGTTAGATAGTTTCTGAATCCCATGGCTCATTTCAGAACTTTAACGTATTATATGCGGTTTAGATGACTAGCAGCTTAACGAGCCGTTGCATCAGGAAGATCTAGGCGCTTGGCAACCTCAGTAAACGAGATCCGCCCATCGGCTTTCAGCAATCCAATAATTGCCAGATCGAGATCATCCAGAGCAATGGGCGCAAAGGGAATCGTGTTGGCTTTCGTCATGGCGGCTAGAAAAACACAACCTCAGGCAACCTTGGTTGCTAAAACAGCAACCAAAAATCTCATGCTTGCGATTGTAGCATAAGCGACTTTTTAAGATTGCTACTTTCTTTAAGGTGCTCACCATAAGGTTCAGATTTCAGTAACTTAACTGTATGATTCACGGTCTATCCCACGGAGCCGTACCGCTAGCAAGGCTGACCGACAGCCCATCCAAGACCCAATCAGCCTAATTGGCGTGGTTGCTGTAGATCTTTTGTCGATTGCCCCTTTCCCATTACGATCCTCGCGCTCTCAAAGGCGATTATGTTAGATACCGTAGTCAAAACCTCCATCCATGACCCCGTTCTCTATGATGCTTGGCACGTTGTAGCGTTGACAGATCAGGTCAAAGCTAATCAACCAGTGCAAGTACACCTGCTAGGAGAAGCCCTCGTTCTTTGGCGGATCGATGACCGAGTAATTGCCTGCCAGGATCGCTGCCCGCATCGTGGCGTCTCACTCTCCATGGGCTGGATTGATGACAAAGGAGACATTGTCTGTCCCTACCATGCCATGTCCTTCAATGCAGAGGGATATTGCACACGTATTCCAGCAGACCTCAAGATCATGACCTTTCCACAATCGGCGAATCTCCGCCACTACAAGGTAAGAGAGCAGTATGGTTTTATCTGGGTTGCCCTCGGTGAACCAGCACAGGATATTCCTACACTTCCAGATTGGGATGAAGAAAAAAGCCTCGCTTTTCAGTGCGGCCCCTACCCTATCAACACGAGTGCGCCTCGCATTATCGAGAATTTTCTTGATATTGCCCATTTTCCCTTTACCCATAGGGAACTCTTAGGGGATCCAGAGTTTCCAGAGGTATCTAACTATAACCTTTTCATCGAGAACGAAGAAATCTGTGCTACCGATATCCATTTTTATCAGCCTAATCCTGAAGGCACTGGAGAGGCAAAGTCTGTATCATATTTCTACAAGGTAGTGCGACCCCTAGTTGCGTGGTTTCGCAAGGGCGATGATGAAAGAAAGTTTTCAATCTTCATCGCAGTCACTCCCATCGAAGAAACTCGCAGTATGGTCTGGCTAGGAGTCGCCCGAAACTATTCTCCCGAGGTGTCTAATCAGGATCTACGTATCTTCCAGGATAATGTAATGGCCCAAGATGTCCCTATGCTTGAATCACAGAGACCCCAAAAACTCCCTCTCAACTTGCAGCAAGAGTTCCATTTTCCTTGCGATAAGATGTCGATTGCCTATCGCAAGTGGCTAAAACAGATCGGTCTTCAGTTTGGCACTTGCTAAACTTAGCACCTATAGGTGAACAGATCACTCATCCTTGTCACCCAACTAACTGTTATGAATCACTACAACTCACATTTTTCTGCCATGCAATCCACCCGTCGCAAATTTCTTCAATACGCCTCATTAACAACGCTAACTGCGGCCACAACAAAGCTAACAAGTTGTGCAAATACTCAGCAACCATCCACCCCAGGAGAAAGTTCATCACCTAGCGGTGGCGGCACATTACGAATTCTATCTTGGTCTGGATATGATGAGCCAGAGGTCATTAGCAAGTTTGAGGAAGAAAACAACGTCAAAGTCGAGTTCAAAACCTATGTTGGTGGCGAACAAATGCTTCAGTTTTTTACGCAATCTCCCCCTGGCACCTTTGATGGCATTATTTCTGATGGTGAATATGTCAAAAAACTCATGGAGTTAAACGCGATTGATCCACTCAATCTACCTGATTTTCCTGAGCTAGAAAACTTCACAACCGTTTATCAAAACTTTCCTGGCTTCTTTCAGGGAAATCAAATGATGGCTGTTGGCACTCGGTTTGGCAACTATGGCATTGCTTACAATACAAAATTTATCAAGCCTGAGGAAGTTACTAGCTGGAATTTTTTAGCTGACCCAAAACTGAAGGGTAAGCTTGCATTTTTTGACTGGTATCTTCCCAATATGGGCAACGCTAGTCTAGCCCTTTTCCCAGATAATCCTAATCCTTACGACCTGTCTGACCAGCAGCTACAACAGCTTAAGGATTGGCTAATTCAAGTTAAGCCTAATGTTGCACTGATCACGCCCAACGTTCAGGATATCACCAATGCTTTTATTAACGAAAGCGTCATCGCAGGCCCTGTAGGGGATTGGATTATCCAAAATGTAATTGCGGATGGCAAAACTAATTTTGCAGCCGTTGTTCCCCAAGAAGGAGCCATTCGATGGAGTGAAGGGGCCGTCATCTGCTCTGCGAGTAAAAACAAACCCCTTGCCCTCAAGTGGGCTCAATACATGACCCAACCAGAAACACAAGCTAGGTTAGCCAATGCCAAGGCCTATAAAGGTATTGCAACCAACACAAAATCGCCTGATTTCATGAGTGATGTAGAGAAGCAGTTGCTAGGACATGTTCCTGATCCGTCTAATCCAGGAAAAACAATTGTTGAGGTTCAGTTGGATCGAACCCGTGCCCGCCAGTTACCCGTCAATCAGCCTGAAAAGGTTTGGCAAGATCTCTATAATGAATTCAAGACAAGCTAAGATTAATCACGCTTGGTCATACAGGAATATGACTTTTCTGGGATTACCATGAACTACTTTTTAGCTGAGCAATCGCAACCCAATCAACCTGCTCAAGGAGTACTACCTACAGAGGTGATTCCTGAAAAAAAGCACGATCTAAAAATTTTTGGTGTCTCAAAGCAGTATGGATCAGTGTCGGTACTCGAAACCATTGATTTTCAGGTCAAGGCAGGAGAGTTTATTGCCATTATGGGGCCTAGTGGTTGTGGTAAAACAACACTACTGCGTATCCTAGCCGGATTAGATAGTATATCTGCTGGGGAAATCTGGTTCCAGGGGCAAGATATTACGCATTTGCCTGTTCATCAGCGTAATACACCAATGGTGTGGCAGAGCTTTGCATTATTTCCCCACTTGAATGTGCAGCAAAATATTACTTTTGGTTTAACGCTCACGGCTCACCGTAAAGCCGATGTTCAAGCTAAGGTGGAGAAAATTGCAGCGATGTTGCGCCTTGAACCTCTTCTTAATCGGCGCATTAGCCAACTGAGTGGGGGGCAAAAGCAGCGCGTTGCCATTGCTCGCGCATTAATTACAGAACCCAAGATCCTGTTACTCGACGAGCCAATGAGCGCCCTTGATCCCCATTTGCGAGTGAGAATGCAGGGGGAGCTAAAACGGCTTCAGCAGGCGCTCGATATCTCATTTATCTACGTGACTCACAATCAAAATGAAGCATTTTCAATGGCAGATCGAGTGATTGTGATGAATCGAGGCAAAATTGAGCAGATCGGCACGCCATCTGAGATCTATGGTCGCCCAGCAACACACTTTGTTGCAGAGTTTGTTGGTAACAATAACCTGTTTGATGGTGAAGTTATTGGCGTTAATCAGGATACGGTAACCGTGCGTTGTCCTCAGGGATTAATGCAAGCGGTCTGGCACAATCAGCAGCATCAAGTTGGCGATCAGGTAACGATAGTAGTTCCGGCAGAACGGGTTTTCTTAGGATCTACCGATCAATCCTATCAAAATAAGCTTGAAGCCACACTGCGGGGCTTTGAATTTATGGGATCGCAGGTTCTTTACTTTCTAGAAACAGAAACGGGTCATGAGCTGCGGATGATTCGACAGGAGACGCTTGATCATAGCTTAACCATTCCAATCAACTCTAATCTTCAGTTAGCCTGGAGAACTCAAGATACTGTTTTACTCGGCGAACGAATTGAGTGATAAAGACCATGGCTATCCAACTATTACCTTTATTAAAGGCAAAAAGAGCTGTTAACCGATTACCGCAAGAAGCCAGTCTTCTAAAGTTTATCTGTCTTGCTCCTGCTGTAATTTATGACAGCATTTTCTTTTTTCTACCTTTAATATTCCTAGTTTGGATAGGTTTTTGGAGCGTAGAGAATTATCGTGCTATTCCTGGATTTTCCTTAGCTAACTACATAGATATTTTCAGTCAGTTTTTTGATCAGTCACGTTATGCCTTTGCTATTGCTCAATCACTTTGGGTAGCATTTAGCACAACAGCACTTGGTATTCTATTGTGTTATCCATTTGCCATGGTACTTATATTTCTTGTACCAGAACGATTACAACGATTATTGCTTGTCCTTTCAATTACGCCATTTTGGACAAGCTACATTCTTCGCCTTTATGCTTGGCAAACTATCTTAAACAATAATGGCCTACTCAATACGCTACTAATACGTTTAGGCTGGATCCATGAACCATTAAAAATTATCTTTACTCAATGGGGAACGCGCATTGGATTGCTGCACTATCTTGCCCCTATCATGATCTTAATTATCTATTTAGTGCTGCGAAGCATAGATCGAACATTAATTGGTGCTGCACGCAATCTAGGCGCGACTCAGTGGCAAACGTTTTGGCGTGTTATTTTACCCCTAAGCAAGCAAGGCATTATTTATAGTAGTGTATTTGGTCTGATCATCAGTCTTGGCGATGTATTATCGGGAACGATCTTAGGCGGTGGAACTGGGCAGTCTATTCTAGGGCAGTTTCCTCTCTTTTCAACCATGATATTGAATGAATATACTGCTTCTACTAATCTGCCTCGCACCTCTGCTTTAGCCACGATCTTAATTGGCATAATGATTGTGGTTTTGGGTATTGGCTTTAAGTTAGCTGAATCGAAGGATTAAACATGATTAGGCAGCAAAAAATAGGTCTTGATCTTGGCCTTACGATTGCAGGATGGATTTACCTAGTCCTTGTCTTTGTTTTCTTAATGGCTCCCATTTTTACCCTAATTATTTTCTCCTTTGAAGATGCGCGATTTCCTACATTGCCTTGGACAGGTTGGACAACACAGTGGTATCAAGATCTATTAAGGGATGGACGATTGCTGCAATCGCTTCAGCGTAGCCTTATTGTCTCACCGCTGGCGGCAATGGCAGCTACAGGTATAGGCTTCTTGGCTGCTTACGCACTTAACCGATTTCATTTCCTCGGCAAGAATATTCTATCAACGCTCTTTATTATTCCAATTCTTGTTCCTCCTTTAATTCTGGGTGTAGCCTTTTTAGGGCTGCTCTCGCGCATCAATTTACAGGGGCAACTCTTCAGTGTTTTCCTCACTCACATCGTAATTCTTTTGCCAACCACAATCGCACTGACTGGGCTACGACTAGGCCAAATGCCAAAAGATCTGGAAGAAGCCGCATGGAACCTAGGTGCCAATGAGTGGCAAGCTCTCTATCGCGTAGTTCTGCCTTGGGCTATACCTGGAATTGCCGGAGCATGGTTGTTAGCGTTTACCTTTTCCTTTGATGAATTTATCATCGCTTGGTTTGTGTCTGGATTTTCGCCAACACTGCCTGTATCTATCTACACATTCCTAGGTGCAAATCTTAATCCTTCCCTCAATGCCGTTGGGACAATAGTGTTCATCATTTCTGTGGCGTTGCTCATTGGTGTAGAAATCTTATTGCTCCCTTTGTTTTTAAAGTCTGCTGATGTGAAATCTGATTAGGTTTAGGGCACTTTTTGAAAAACTATAGCCGATTTCACTCGAGTGAAGTACATTGCGATGATCCCCCCTTCCCCCCTTGATAAGGGAGGTAAAGCGTCAAACTTAGACAGCTAGTTACTGGGGAATCTAAAATCCAGCAATGGTATATTTCACACTATCGAGAACGGCTATATATTGGAAAAACCATGGCGGTTTCCTAGCGAATAAGGTGCAGCCCAATCGATATAACTACCTGAGAACAAGGAAATGAAGCCGTGACAGCCTGACCTATCGACCATGTAGATTGGGTGCAGCGAAGCGAAGCCCAACCCCCACCGAGGATTTAAGGCTGGTTGGGTTCTGCCACCGTAATCGGACCTATCAAATCGGATAGCGGGGGCTTGTGCCCTAGGCAACCCCAAAGGTTGGGTATCCTCGGTAAGATTAGATTAAGGGACTATGTCGTTATGTAACTTTGGGCAAGGGGGGTATGAGGCCATGGATCAGGGGGATTGTGTCGCCAAGCTATTGGTAGACGGCTACAACATGATCGGCGCATGGCCGCTGCTGGTGCAAAGAAAGCAGCAAGACGGGTTTGATGCGGCCCGCCGCGAACTGATTGAAATCCTCGCCAACTACAGTGCCAGCAAGGGGTTGGATACGCACCTGGTGTTTGATGCCCATGGAGTGCCATCGCCCAGCGTGCAGGAAGCTGTGACTGATCGGTTATCGGTACACTACACCGCCTTTGGTCAAACCGCCGACACCTACATCGAAAAAGTGTGCGCCCAGCTCATGCACCGGTCTCGCCGCAACCATCGGGTGATCGTCGCCACCTCCGACCGGGTACACCAGCTTACGGTGACGGGCTACGGAGCCGAATGGATGTCGGCTCGCCAGCTTGAAAGCGATATTCACCTGATCCACCAGCAAAGTCTGCGCCGTCGTCCCCGTCGCCCCCAGCCAGCCCGTCGTTCCTTGATGAGTGGCCTAGATCAGGAGGCCCAGGAAAAGCTGATGCGGCTACGGTTTGGCCATCGTGGCTAGGGGCGCTGGCCTGGAATCTGGCACGGAGGGTCTGAGGTTGAGGGATGGGATAAACAGCCGAGTCGCCGTACAGAGGCATAGCCTCGCTTAGGAAAAAAGATTTTTTTCTAGAAGGGGGTTGTCAAAGCGGCTGTTTTCTCGTTAGTATTAGTTTCGACTTAATCCTCAGTAGCTCAGTGGTAGAGCGGTCGGCTGTTAACCGATTGGTCGTAGGTTCGAATCCTACCTGGGGAGTTTCCAAAAATATCTATAGCGAACTTTACTTGGCTGAGGGTCATCGCGATGATCCCCCCTGCCCCTTAGAAAAGGGTGGACAGATTGCTGACCAAGGGTTGAACCCTTGGCCTGTCAGTGAGTCGGCCACACGCCCTAGGGCGACAGGCGCACCGCTTGCCAACCGGAGGCTCCATCAGGGGATGGGGAATACAAAAACCGATCATGGAGACGACTGGGGCGGCCCTGCCAAAATTCAAAGCTGGCGGGCTTGACGCGATAGCCCCCCCAAAAATCTGGCAAGGGGATGTTTTGGTTAAGGAAGCGCTGTTTCATCTTCTCGAACTGCATTTCCAGCAGTTGCCGCGACGAAATAATCTGGCTTTGCTGAGACACCCAGGCTCCCAACTGGCTACCCCTGGGGCGAGAGGTGAAGTATTTAAAGGATTCGGCGGCGGAAATTTTGCTGGCGGTGCCCATAATGGCCAACTGTCGCTCTAGGGCATACCAAGGAAACAGCAGCGACACTTGGGAATTTTGCGCGATGTGCTGAGCCTTGCGGCTACCGTAGTTGGTGAAAAATACAAAGCCGTCCCGGTCAAAATATTTCAGTAACACCGTGCGCTGGTAGGGGTGGCCCTCGGGCGACACGGTGGACAGCACCAGGGCATTTGGCTCCAGTAGGTTAGCGTCGCAGGCTTGCTGAAACCACTGGGTGAACTGGTCGAAGGGGTCGGGGGCGAGATCGGGCAGATCCAGCCCCCGCTGGGTATAGTCACGGCGGAGATCGCTGATGTCCATGGGATTGTCGGGAATGGGGGGCTAGGGGTTAGGTATTGACGATTTCGATCAGGGCGTCTTTGACGTCGGTGTATTGGTACTGAAACCCAGTAGCCACGGTGCGGGTGGGGATCACCTGCTGCCCTTCTAACACCACCTGTGCCCCATCGCCCAGGATGGTTTCTAGGACAAAGTCGGGTACGGGCAACCAGGAGGGTCGATTGAGCACCTTCCCCAAGACCTTACAAAAGTCGCCCATACGTACAGGGTTAGGGGCGGTGGCATTGTAAGTCCCTTCCATACCCGAATCGGTCAGCGCCTTGAGGATCAGGTTTACCAGGTCTTCCCGATGAATCCAGGAAAACCACTGCCGTCCGCTGCCGATGGGGCCACCGGCAAACATCCGAAAGGGGGTCAACATTTTGGCCACCGCGCCGCCCATGCCTAGGACAATGCCAAACCGCAAAATCACCAGTCGGGGGCCAAAATCCTTAACCTGTTGGGCGGCGGCTTCCCAGCCTTGGCACACCTGGGATAGAAAGTCGGCGGCGGCGGGGCTGGTTTCGTCGAAGGTGGCGGTTTCGCTGGTGCCGTAGTAGCCAATGGCAGAGGCATTGACCCACACCGTAGGCTTAGGGTTCGCTTGGGCCAGGGCTTCTACCAATTTCTCGGTACCCAAAACGCGGCTATCGACAATCGCCTGCTTGTGTTCATCGCTCCAACGCTCGGAAATGGGCGCACCCGCCAGATTCACCACACCATCGCAGCCAGATAATGCCCCTTGCCAGGCCCCGGAGGCCAGGGGGGTATACTCCACCAGGGCAACCTTGGGAAAGTCAGCCTCTGGAAACATCTTTCGCCCTAGGTCAGCGCTACGGGTGAACACCACAATATCGTGGCCTTCCTCTTGCAGCCACTCTACCAAACGACTGCCGACAAACCCTGTAGCTCCGGTAATTGCGATTTTCATTAGGTACCTATCCACTGCGGCGTCTCTAGGGCGGCGTCCCTTGTGGTCTGTCAAGACGCGGCACCAACCCGGATTCTAGGATAAACCATCCTAGCGGCGGACACCGCTTCGGCGGCGATGGATGCAGTGACGGATACAGCCATGGGAAAGCGCGTTAGGCTGAGGGCGGCTCACCGTAGGCCATGCCGTTGGCGGCGGCATAGCGGTGCATAAACCGCATAAACCGCTCCCAGTGGTCTTCTCGGTCGATGGTGAGGGTGCATTCGACCCGCTCTAGGTCGTCACCCTCGGGGCCACCAAAGATAAACCGAAGGCCGGAGGGTTCGATGGCAATCACCCCCTCTTCGTCGGTGAGCTTGAGAGCTTTGGAAAACTGGCTGCGAAAGCTCTGGAAGGCTTCGATGGCCTTGAGCTGCTTGAAGAGCAAAAGCACCACACGTTCGCCCGTATTGGCATTGTGCCGTAGGCTGACGTTGTCAATGGACTCTAGGATGCCTTCATAGAACTGTACGGTGGGAAGCTGTGCTGTCATCGGTCGCACCAGGTAGCCGCACCTCCATTATATCGGCCCCTCTCAGCCCCATTTTGGGCAGAGGATAGCGCACTATCCCCATTGCTCCCCTCAGTGCTGCCCGAATGCCCATCGCTAGCGGGATGCATGAAAGCAATAGATATTTTTCTATGAAAAGGTTATTTTGCCTAAAGGAAAATCATGTCAGAGGTGAAACCTTTGCACCATAAGGAATTGCGCCGAAATAGGCGTTCCCAGCTCTGGGTTACACGTTGTAACCCTGTAAAGTTGTGTGTATAACGTTAATCCTAGCCATAGAAAAAAAGCGGGGTATGGCGGTGGCTCTATCGCAAAGGAGAGCCTGCTCCCGCGACCGGGTTAGCGTAGGTAAACGAGGACTGTAGTTTTGGCTGAAAATACTGCTTTTCCTATGGCCCAGCGGCTCCAAAACTGGAGCCAAACGGCCCGTCAGGTGATTGATATTCGTATTGCCCTGGTTGTTGGGCTACTCGCGTTCATGCTAGCCATCGGCGTTGATTCTGGGGGTAACCAAGCGGCTGCCGCCGATTTAGCTCATCCGGCTTCTCCGGCTGCGGTGGTCACGGCGACGATGCGGCCCCAACCCTCCAGCGATACGGCCCCTCGTCCCATCGTAGGGGATCAAGGCGTTTCCCAGCGCCTTTACCACGGCACTATCACCAGCGCCATCCTGACCAGCAGTCGCATGACCGAAGCCCACTTTTTTACAGACTTACCCAGCGGAGAGTAAGTCGATCCTGGGTGCCCAGGGCATCCCTCCCCCAGCCTCGAAATTGCCATGAGCGCTAAGGCTGGAGGAGGGGTTGAATCAGGGCTAACCGCTAGATCGCTAGCCCCAACTGAACTCCCAGGAAGGCATGGACAAACATAATACCGAGGGCAACGGTGCCGAGGTAGGCGTGGACGGTGCGGAGGGCAGGTTGGCCACCACCGAACTTGGTGATGGAAATGGCTCCGTTGGTAGCCAGCAACCCGATGACCAGGGTGCCCGTCCAAAAGTGGGCGCTTTCAAACAGGGGTTGGCCCTGCATCACCAAGGATAATACGCCCCCGGTGTAGCCTAGGGTGATGAAGGTGAACATCCACAGGGCAAGGCGCTTGTGAATAGTGCGCTGCTCGGCCATTTTTTCGGTGTCGCTGCCGAGGCGACCCTGCCACCCAGCCCAGGCGGTGTAGGAACCCATGACAAAAATCACAATGCCCATCATCAGGGGATGGCCCCAGTGAACAATGGGTTCGGGGGTGCCAAAGCCCGCAAACCAGTCGGCAATGGGCTGCAAAAAGCCACGAATGGTCTCAACCATAGCTTTCTCCTAAGACTCTCTCCAAAACGGCGTCTAGTATGACGGTCACGGTATCGCCCAAAACGATGGGTCGAAAACGGCGTCCAACTCGATATTCAGCGCATGTTTTGCGGTGAACTCTCTTACCGTGCCATATTTTTTGCCCCCTAGGGATGCCCCCTAGCGAGGATTTTGGGGCGGGCAAGGAATCTTCTGACGTCATCCTTCAAGCATTGCGAGGGTCGATCGGCGGTTTGATCCGGCGGTTTGATACAGTCGATACAGGCATTCCTCGATATTTCTATGGCTGGATCTGATCCCTATGCGTTGGCTCCGGGTGTGCTGTGGAGCAAAATTCAGCACCAGACCCAACACGCCCTAACCTGTGGCGCACTTCAGCCAATCCCAACTGAGTATGAGTTTGTGGAGCAGGGGGGAATGCGGTTTTTAGTGCGGATATTGGCTAATCTAGCGCTAAAGGAGCAAGCAAGCCGCGCCCAAGCCGTCCAGCAACGGCAAGGTCAGCCCGTAAATCCGTTTTTGCCCTACGACCCGGATTTATTCGTGGCAGATTTATCCGATAGCCATCTGTGCTTGCTGAATAAGTACAACGTGGTGGATCACCATATTTTGATTGTCACCCGTGCCTTTGAAGAACAGGACACCTGGTTGACCCAGGCCGATTTCGACGCCCTAGCCCTGGGTATGGCGGAAATCGACGGGTTGGCTTTTTACAACGGTGGACACCTCGCCGGAGCCAGTCAGCGCCACAAGCACCTGCAATTGGTGCCGCCGCCCCTCTGCCCTGATGACAGTCCGTTGCCCGTGGATCAGGTGATGGGGCAACTGTCCCTCTCTTCCTGCGATCCCCAAACTTCAGTGCAGGTACACCAGCATCCCCAATTTCCCTTTCACCACGCCATTGCGGGTCTCAGCGGCGCAACGCCCACCGCCAAAGCCTTGCTGACGACCTACCATCACCTACTGGATGATCTGGGGGCAGATCGCAAAACCCCAGCCGCCACCTTTCCCTACAATCTGCTGGCTACTCGCCGTTGGATGATGGTGGTGGGCCGTCGCCAGGAGCATTACCAATCGATTCCGGTTAATGCCCTGGGGTTTGCCGGGTCGCTGCTGGTGAAAAATCGGGAGCAATTAGCCCTGCTCAAAACCCTCGGCCCCATGACGGTTTTGCAGGGGGTCGCGGCAGACTTAGCTTAGGGCGGGGCGACGGCTGTCCGGGGAGGTGATTTGCGCTTATGGATCGTCGGCTAGGCCATATGTTGATTGGGCCACCGGGCAGCGGCAAAAGTACCCTGGCCCAGCACATGCAGGTTTGGCTACCCCATAGTTGCCTAGTCTCTACGGATCAGATTCGCCAAGATCTGTATGGCGATGCGGCAGAGCAGGGGGCATGGCCAGCGATTGAAGCGGAGGTGGTGCGGCAAATGGCCCAGGCCGTAGAAAAGGGCCAAACGGTAATTTACGATGCCACCAATACCCAGCGGCTTTGGCGAATTGCGTTTTTGCAGCGGCTACAACCCCTGGGCATGGCCTGGATTGGCTGGCATCTCACCACACCGTTGGCAATCTGTCAGCAGCGCAATCGGCAGCGGTCGCGTCAGGTTCCCGCCCCGGTGATTACCACTTGCTATGAAGCATTGCAGCGATGTCCGCCCTTGGTGAGCGACGGCTTTTGGGCGATCTATGCCGTTGACGACCAAACCCCCGATCGCCAGGTAGCCGCCTATCTCCAGCAAGCCCAGCGGGGGATATTGTTCTAGGCCTAAAAGTCGATGCTGTCGGGGGTGCGGGGGAAGGGAATGACATCCCGGATATTGCCCATCCCGGTCATGAACTGCACCAGACGCTCAAAGCCAAGGCCAAATCCGGCGTGGGGCACGGTGCCAAAGCGGCGCAGATCCAAGTACCACCAGTAGTCTTCGATGGGCAAACCTGCCTCCTGAATGCGGCGTTCTAGCACGTCCAACCGTTCTTCCCGCTGGGAACCGCCGATGATTTCCCCCACCTTGGGAGCCAGGACGTCCATAGCGGCCACGGTTTCGCCGCCGTCGTTGAGGCGCATGTAGAAAGCTTTGATGCCCGTGGGATAGTCGGTGACGATGACGGGTTTTTTGAAGAGTTCTTCCGCAAGATAACGCTCGTGTTCAGATTGCAGGTCAATCCCCCACTCCACGGGGAACTCGAAGGATTTGTCGGCCTTTTCCAGCAGCTTGACCGCTTCGGTGTAGGTGATGCGCTCGAAGGTGTTGTTAATGATGTTGTCGGCGGTGGCGAGAACGGAGTCATCAATGCGCTGGTTGAAAAATTCCATATCCTCCGGGCAGGCGTTTAGCACCGAGCTAAAGATGTACTTGAGGAAGTCCTCGGCCAAGTCCATGTTGCCCACCAGGTCGCAGAAGGCCATCTCCGGTTCCACCATCCAAAATTCCGCCAGGTGGCGGGAGGTGTTGGAGTTTTCGGCTCGGAAGGTGGGGCCAAAGGTGTAGACATCCTTGAAGGCCATGGCCATGATCTCGGCCTCTAGTTGACCGCTCACCGTCAAATAGGCGGGTTTGCCAAAGAAGTCTTGGCCGTAGTCCACCTGACCCTCGGCGGTTCTGGGCACCTGGGTAAGGTCGAGACCCGTGACCGCAAACATTTCCCCCGCCCCCTCGCAATCGCTGGCGGTGATGATGGGGGTGTGCATCCACAAAAAGCCCCGCTCTTGGAAAAACTGGTGGATGGCCTGGGCACAGGCATTCCGCACCCGAAACACAGCTCCCAGGGTGTTGGTACGGGCACGGAGATGGCCCAGACTCCGCAAAAACTCGAAGGAATGGCGCTTTTTCTGGAGGGGATAGGTTTCCCCGTCTGCCGTGCCAAAGACGGTGATGGTTTGGCCCTGAAGCTCCACCCGCTGCCCCTTACCGGGGGATTCCACTAAACTGCCGCCAATTTCCACCGAAGACCCCGTGGTCAGCGCCTTTACCACCGTGTCGTAGTCGGCCATATCGGCATTCAGCACCACCTGCAACCCCGCCATGGAGGATCCATCGTTCACCTCCAGAAAGGTGATGCCCTTGCCCTCTCGCTTGGTGCGCACCCAGCCCTGAAGGGTGATGGTTTGGCCTGGGGTGCCGGAATGCAGAATATCTCGGATACGTGGCATGGTTCAGCACAGGTTAATGGGTCACTGTCCCCTATTTTCACCTATGTTGGCCAGAACACAGGAGCCTAGGGATCAATCGGGTCATCCACAACCTGGGCTAGGGCTTGGCGAGCCAACCGGGTCACGTAGACTGTCACGGCGAGGGTGGCGGCAAAACCCACCAGCCGCACTGCCCACTGAAGCCATGGATTAGCGGTGGTTGGGGCGGTGCCAATTTGGGCCAGATCACCCACTAGGGAGCCAAGGTAGACGTAGAGTAGGGTGCCGGGGATCATCCCCACCGAGGCGAGGGTATAGTCTCTGAGGGAAACCCCCGTGACGCCAAAGGCGTAGTTCAGCAGGTTGAAGGGAAATACCGGGGATAGGCGGGTGAGCAGCACTATTTTAAACCCAGCCTGGGCCACGGCTTGGTCTAGGGCGGCAAACTTGGCCTTGCCAGCAATTTGGCGCATGACCCAATCTCGTGCCAGATAGCGCCCCACGCAAAAGGCGGCAACGGCCCCCAGGGTGGCCCCCACCAACACATAGACCGACCCAGCCGCCAGCCCAAACACGGCCCCCGCCCCCAGGGTGAGCGCCGAACCGGGCACAAAGGCCACCGTTGCCACGACGTAGATCAGGATAAAGGCCATCACGCCGACCCCACCTAGTCCGTCAATCCATTGCAAGGCTTCTATAAAGAAGGCCTGGGGCGCAAGCACACCCACCACCCACGAAGCCGCTGACAGCCCAGATATCATCCCATCGCCCACCCAAAACCTCCTGATGACTTAGATCGTTGTGACAGGCAGATCAGCCACGCCGCCGCCTCAATCGCTCTGGCGTGGGGGTTGATAGGCCTCAATCTCCTGAATGACCCTAGCCTTACTGGCGCTGAGGTGACTTTTAATGGCGGCCACGGCAGATTCGGCATCGCGGTTGGCGATGGACCGGTAAATTTGTCGATGCTCTAGGCGAATGTCCAGCACATCGGGGTTTTGCTTCAGGGTTTGGATTCGCAGCAGGGCCATGGCATCGAACAGGCCATCTAGCAGGGAAATGAGGCGACGATTCCCAGAGCTTTCGGCAATCAGGTGATGAAACTGATAGTCTACGTCGAGCAATTGCTGGGGCGAGGGCTGACCCTCCTCGGCCTTGATGGGCTGCAAGGGGTGGGGGGCGGAGGGCGGAGCGGGTCTGGCTTGCGATTCTAGGGAATCCGCCTGCGCCACACAGGCTTCGATGCGTTTTAACTGGTCAGCGGTGGCGCTGTGGCAGGCTCCGGCCACGGCCAAGCATTCTAGGGCCATGCGGCAGTCGTAGAGTTCGGCGGCATCGGCGGCGGTAATTGTCGTCACCCGCAGCCCACCACTGACATCGGCGGTGGCAAGTCCCTCCTGCTGAAGCTGACGCAGCGCCTCGCGCAGGGGGGTGCGGCTAACCTGGAGCCACTCGGCCAACTGGGTTTCCACGAGGCGATCTCCGGGGGCCAACTGCCCAGTCAGGATGGCGGAACGCAGCGCTTGATAGACCTGCTCATAGAGCGACTTACCACGACGGATGGTGGGTGAAGACGGTAGGATCACGGAATCTCTGCAAAACGGGGCAAGCGGACAGGCCAAGGGCCATGGCAGGAACGACGGATATCCGTTATCGGAAGGGCAGTTTAAGCCAACCGTCTAAGCTAATTTAGACCACCGTTAACCTGATCATACGTTTTAACCTAATCCGAGAAGGGTAGACGGTTAAAAATAATGACGAACTTTATAATGACGAACCTTTGGGTTGACCCTTGACGGCCTTTGCCCTCTGGCCCTTCTTCCCCGTTCAGGCCATTACCCTACCCAGGCAGAACGGCCATCTCATCGGCCTCCTGGGTAGGAAATTGGCCCACCCCGGCCTAGCGTTTTTGCCCCACCGAGTTCGGCCTAAGCAGACGCCACTGCCAGGACAGACTATGATTTTAAGCCGTCATTTCTTCTCCCATCGGGGGAGCGTATTTAGGTAGGGCTATGGCCAAGGTGTGGGGATTATCGGCGGGCATCGAGGGGGCGGGAAAGCCCCAGGCCGTCCAGCCATGGCTAAGGGGGCTGGGCTGGGGCTGGGCTATGGTGGTGGTTCTATGGCTGGGCCTAGGACTGCTCGCCACGGTGCCCGGAGTGCGCCCGCCCGTGGTGATGACCGCTGATCCTCTGCCGCTACCAAAGGTTGTTCTGCCTGGGGTCGCTAGGCCTGACACCCTAATGCCTGCAAATCCCGAGGTGGCCCTGCCTGAGGCCAGGATTTCGGAATTGGTGCTGGTGGATGCCGCCCTCGCCCAAGACGCTCTACCCCTCTCCCTGTCGCCCTATCAGCGGTTGGTGGTGCTAGGATTTCCTGCCCAGGACGCCCTATCGCCCCAGCCAGCCCTAGCGGCCATTACCCAAGCCCTGCGTCCCTACCAAAACCTGGCGGCGCTGCACCTCATCACCCACGGCCAGCCGGGGCATCTCTCCCTCGGACAGCAAGACCTTGCTACCCAGGATCTGCTCCGGTATCGAGATGATATTCTGCCTTGGCGACAGGCCCTGGCCCCCCAGGCCGACCTGCTGCTTTACGGCTGCGAGGTGGGCCATGGGGCCGTGGGGGATCGGTTTCTGCGAACCTGGCGCGCCTTGCTGTCGGTAGACATCGCGGCCTCAGTCACCCCCATGGGCAGCGCCATCCTGGGTGGTAAGGCTACCCTTGATCGCCATCGGGGTATGGTGGAAACGATCCCCCTAGGGGGCCTAGATACCTGGCCGATACTGCTCAAGCAAATTGCCGTCACCTCCACCGCCGACCACGGCCCTGGCACCCTGCGGGAGGCGATTCTCCAGGCCAACGGCACCCCCGAAGACGACCGCATTTCCCTCGAAACCGTCAGTGGCACCATTGCCCTAGAGGCTTCCCTGCCGCCCATTGCGGGCAGCCTGTTTTTGGTGGGTGACGGCGACGATGTGCTGAGTGGTGAAGGAAAACACCGGGTTTTGGTCGTCAATCAGGGGGATGTTACCCTGCAAAACCTCACTATCGCCAACGGACAGGCCAGTGGTGAGGATGGGCTAGAGGGGGCGGGCGGCAGTGCCGGACTGGGGGGCGGGCTGCTGATTAACGATGGCACCGTCACCCTCACCAACGTGCGCTTTGTCGATAACCAGGCCATCGGCGGCACCAGCCTGCCCCGCCAAGACACCCAAGACACCGCCATTCGCCTAGAAAAACAGCGCTACACCCTCAATCGCGGAGCCATTGCCGGGGTCAACGGCATCGGCATTCACCAGGTAGATACCCTGCCCGTGGCCCCCAAGGGGCTGAGTATCGATACCCTCGATGACCGGGTGAAGGCCAATCGAGGAGCCGTGGCCGGGGTCAACGGCATTGGGGTAGGCGGCATTGGCACCATTGCCTTTGCCGGCGGCGGCGGCTTTGGCGGCTTAGGCAACGCGGGCAATGGCGGCAACGGCGGCAACGGCGGCACCGAGGGTGGCCATGGCGGCAACGGGGGCGATGGCGGTAACGGTGGGGTGGGCATCTTTGGCGGCAGCGGCCCCTGGGGCGACCTAGGCACCCTGGGTACCGCCGCCTTCAGCGGTGGCGGCGGCCTCGGGGGGGTAGGCAATGCGGGCAACGGTGGACGGGGAGGCAATGCCGAAGCCCCCATGGCCAGCGGCGGCCATGGGGGCCATGGGGGAGACGGCGGCCATGGCGGCTTTGGCGGCGGCGGTGGGGCCGGGGGCGTTGGCGGCGAGGGTGGCTACTTTGGCATTGCTGGAACCCCAGGTTTGCCTGGGCAGGGGGGCTTTGGCGGCGGCGATGGGGCGGTGGGCCTGGGGGGTGGCGGCGGCGGTCTGGGCGGGGCGATTTTCCTCAAGGCCGGACGACTGGTTTTGCACAACACCATCTTTGACCACAACGAAGCCATCGGCGGCGATGGTGCCCACCTAGGCCAGGGCAAGGGTGGGGCGATCTTCATTGCCCCACCGATCCCCCCACCGTCTGGCCCCAAACCCCGATTGCCCCAGGTGAGATCCTTCGGTCAGCCCCCTGTTTTTCGCCATAACCAAGCTGCCGATGCGGCCCAATCTCCCGTCGATAATGCTGATGTTTATGGGGTAATTAGCCTGGTGGGGGGGCCTTAGAGTCACAGAACGACGATGAGAAGGGCAGCGATGGCCCTCAGGGTTTCTTGGGGCAGGTCAACCTGGGGCGGATGGACGGGGTTGGACTGCCCCATAGGCCCTTAACTCGTGGGATAAACGGGGTCTTTGTCAATCAGGACGGGGGCTTGGTAGAGCAGAGCGGTGAAGGCCACCGTTGAGCCTAGCCCTTCGCCCATGCTAATGAAGTGGACGGTGCCGCCCATGGCCTCAACCAACCGCTGGGAAATGGTCAGCCCCAGCCCCGTGCCACCATACTGTCGGGTGCGTTCGCCATCCACCTGACTGAAGGATTGAAACAGGCGATCCTGCTTTTCGAGGGACACGCCAATTCCGGTGTCAATGACGCTGATTTTGACGGTTCCTGGCCAAGTTACGTCTTTATATTCAGCCTTTTGGGGCTTAACTTCGGCCTGGATGGTAATGCCTCCTTCGTGGGTAAATTTCACCGCATTGCCTACCAGGTTAAGAAGCACTTGCAACAGCCGTTGATAGTTGCCGTTGAGGGTAATTTCGTCACGGGTGGCGGGCATCAAAATTTGGAAGGAAAGCCCCTTATGTTCTGCCAGGGGACGGGCAAAGTTCTCCACGTTACCCAGCAGTTCTTTGAGGTTTACAGGGCCCATATCAATCTGCATTTTGCCCGCTTCAATCTTGGCAATATCCAGCACATCGTTGATCAGTTCTAGCAGGTGAATGGCCGATTTATGGGCCTCTTGCAAAAATTCCTGCTGTTCTTCAGGGTCGTCGGCCATGCCGTCTAGCACCAGTCGCAAAAAGCCGATGATGCCGTTCAGGGGGGTACGCAATTCGTGGGAGGTATTCGCCAAAAATTCGCTTTTCAATCGGGAGGCTTCCTCCGCCTGCCGACGGGCCTCTTCAGCTTGCCGTTGGGCCTCCTGAAATTCCCGCTGTTTCTCCAATAAACTCACGTTGGCCTGTTGCAGTTTAATGGCTAGGGCGTGGCTCTCGGCAAAGCGCTGGGCATGGGCTACGGCGGTTCCCACTTGGTCAGCGAGATCGGTAATCAGGCTAAGCTCCACCGCTGTCCACTGGCGACCACTAAAGTCGTAGATCAGGATAAAACCGTTAATTTGGCTTTGATAGCGAGTGGCTACCACCACCACCGAGATCACCGCGTTGGGGGATGCCGATCTATCTACAGGGATCTGACTAGGATCAACAGGGGCCAGTACCGCCCCAGGATGCTGAGCAGCCAGCTCCAGGTGTCTCTGTTCGCTGGGGGGCAGGGGTTGGCCCAACCACCGAGGCCAATCGGGATGCTGAACATATTCAGCAACCACCAGGGCGGTAGGGGATGCCGTGGGCACGGCGCACACCAGGCAGCGATCTACCCGAAAGAGTTCCCCTAACCCCTCCACCGTTTGCTGCTGAATCGTTTCTAAGTCCAGCGTCCAGCGCACATTGCGGGTAATTTGGTTGAGCCGGGGGGCATAGGTCTGGATCTGGGTTACGGGGCTAGGATTGACCGCCTCCACCGCCGCAGTTGCGTTAGGGGCAGTGGTCAGAATGTCTTGCCATAGGGGCGAGTCTGCCCAATAGGCCGTAGCCACCGTTCCCTGGGCGTGGCCATTGGGGGCTACCAGGGGCTGAAACATCCAGACAGCCTCTAGGCTGTGGGCTCCTAGGGGGCAACGGCCCACTAGGGGAGGGGAGGCTGGCTGTCCCTGGGCTGGGGCAAGGGCGGTGCGGAAAGCCTCGACCGGATCAAAGGCCACCACCTCCGCCAAGGGACGCCCCAGCCAGCCAGCCAGCAAGGACTCTGGCAACGGAGTCCCTCCCAAGGCTTGCAGCGACATCACCGTTCCCGCCGCATCGATGACCAGCAGCCAAACAGGGCCCGCACCGTTCTCCACCGAGATGGCGGGCGGGCGGGCGGCGGGCGGGAAAACTGGGGGCTGAGGATCAACACTCATCGCGGCTGAAGGTAAGGCCACCACAACATCAGACTGGGACGGATCTAGTCGTTCCACTCACCCTTGGGGGGCACGGTGGGATTTCGGGGCAGGGTACGCACCAGATCGTCTTCCGAGCGGCGATCTCCCCGCAGCCACTGCCGCAGAGCCACTTCAATCACCTTGGCAGGGTCGGGGGTCAAGTGCTTCACCTGGTCTAACAGTTCTCGGTCAATCTGCACCGAAAGCTCGACCTTATCATCCTGTCTGGGGGCAGCGGGCGTCGCAACGTCTTCCATAGTTTCTTGGGCTGCAATAAAAAGTTCACTCACTCTTCCAGTTTAATCTGTCCCTGGGTGGCCGCTGCCCATCCCATGGCTCTGGGTCGTCAAGGGTTGACAATTGGGTGCAGAATTTCGGGGACGTCTCGCCACGCCCCTGCGGCTCTAGGCCAATTCCCCCAGCCATCCAAGGCGCGAAGGACGGGAAGAAACCATTACAATAGGTAAAGCCTAAAGAATCCTTCATTCCCCTGGTAAGCCTTCTATGACAGAGGTTCCCGTCTCTCAGATTCGTAACTTTTCGATTATTGCCCACATCGACCACGGCAAATCGACCCTGGCGGATCGCCTGTTGCAGCGCACCGGCACCGTCAGCGACCGCGAAATGAAAGAGCAGTTCCTCGACAGCATGGATCTGGAACGGGAGCGGGGCATCACCATTAAGCTCCAGGCCGCCCGCATGAACTACAAGGCCCAGGACGGTAAGGACTACATCCTGAATTTGATCGACACTCCGGGCCACGTCGATTTTTCCTACGAGGTTTCCCGGTCGCTGATTGCCTGCGAAGGGGCGCTGCTGGTAGTAGATGCCTCCCAGGGGGTGGAGGCCCAAACCCTGGCCAACGTTTATCTGGCCTTGGAAAACAACCTGGAAATTATTCCCGTCCTCAACAAAATTGACCTGCCCGGTGCTGATCCAGAACGGATTAAGGCCGAAATTGAAGACATCATTGGCCTCGATTGTAGCGGCGCGATTTTGGCCTCTGCCAAAGAAGGGGTCGGCATCGATGAGATTCTAGAGTCTATCGTTTATCTGGTACCGCCGCCCCAAGACACCGTCGAGGAACCCCTACGGGCGCTGATTTTTGACAGCTACTACGACCCCTATCGCGGCGTCATCGTCTACTTCCGGGTGATGGATGGCACCATTCGCCAGAAAGACAAAGTGCGGCTGATGGCCTCCGGCAAGGAGTACGAAGTTGACGAACTGGGCGTGTTGGCCCCCGGTCAAGTCAGGGTGGATCAACTTCACGCCGGAGAAGTGGGCTACTTTGCGGCCTCCATTAAGGCGGTGGAAGATGCCCGTGTGGGCGACACCATTACCCTGGTGCAAAACCCGGCCGCCGAAGCCCTCCCCGGCTACGCCGAAGCCAAGCCCATGGTGTTCTGCGGCCTCTTCCCCACCGCGTCTGATCAATTTGAAGAGCTGCGGGAAGCCCTGGAAAAACTACGCCTCAGCGATGCCGCCCTGCAATACGAGCCCGAAACCTCCAGCGCCATGGGGTTTGGCTTTCGCTGCGGCTTCTTGGGCCTGTTGCACATGGAAATTGTGCAGGAACGCCTAGAGCGGGAATACAACCTGGATCTGATCACCACCGCCCCTTCGGTAATCTACCGAGTCACCACCATCCAAGGTGAAGTGCTGGAAATCGACAACCCCAGCACCCTGCCCGACCCCCAGGCCCGCGAAAAAATCGAAGAGCCCTACGTTCAGCTCGACATGATTACCCCCGAAGAGTACGTGGGAACGCTGATGGAACTGTGCCAGGGGCGGCGGGGCGAGTTCAAAGACATGAAATACCTGGCCCAGGGCCGCACCACGCTGATCTACGAAGTGCCCCTCGCCGAGGTGGTGACGGACTTCTTCGACCAGATGAAATCCCGCACCAAGGGCTACGCCAGCATGGAGTACCACCTAATTGGCTATCGCGAAAATCATCTAGTGCGGCTCGACATCCTGATCAACGGCGACCAGGTAGACTCCCTCGCCTCCATCGTCCACCGCGACAAGGCCTACTACGTGGGCAAAGCCCTAGTGGAGAAACTCAAGGAACTGATTCCCCGTCACCAGTTCAAAATTCCCATCCAGGCCGCCATTGGTAGCCGGATTATCGCTAGCGAAAGCATTCCGGCCCTGCGCAAGGACGTGCTGGCCAAGTGCTACGGGGGCGACATTTCCCGGAAGAAAAAACTGCTGCAAAAGCAGGCCAAGGGTAAGAAGCGCCTGAAGGCCATCGGCACCGTAGACGTGCCCCAGGAAGCCTTCATGGCTGTCCTCAAACTGTCCTAGGGGGAGTTTCGTGGGGCACCGCTGGAAATTAAGTTTTCCGTCAAAATGGGCCACAGGGTTTATATTCGGGGAAAACTCATCTAGACAGCGGCGGGCTTACCATAGGTGAATGCCGCCATCACCCCTCTGATCCTGACTCATCCCTTCTCCTGCCATGACAGACAGCTTTAACCACGTCACCTGTCCCAAATGCGGCTACGAGCAAAACCCCAGCACCGCCAAAAAGTGCGAAATTTGCGGCCACGCCCTGAAGAAGGGCAACTCCCTTGCGCCAATTTTGGTGGGAGCGGGAGCGCTAGCTTTTTTGGGTGGCTTGGCAGGGCTTGGGGTGATGGGCTACAACGCCTTTATGAAACCCCAGGCCCAAACACCACCGGGGCAAGTCGTCGTTCCTCCCGGTGGTGGCACCTCATCCACCACGCCGACCACGCCGACCACGCCCACCCCCACCCCACCCCCCAACCAGCCCGGTGACGCCGCCAGTGCCCTCAGTTGGGGTGATAAGGTCATCTTTGCCGACAACACCAACGCCGACCTCCAGGCCGGAGCCGCTGCCTTTGCCGCCGGAGATTTTGCCACCGCCGTGACCCGCTTCCAGGCGGCGCGGCAGGCGCTACGCAACGACCCAGAACCCCTGATTTATCTCAACAACGCTAAATTAGGTAGCACCCCTGCCCTCGGTATTGCCGTGGCGGTGCCCGCCAACGACACCCCTAACGCCGCCCGCGAACTACTGCGCGGCGTGGCGCAGGCCCAGGATGAAGCGATTCAAGCTGGCACACCTATTAAGGTGATGATTGCCGACGACCGCAACGACCCCAACCAGGCCGCCGCCATCGCCAATGCCCTAGTGCAAAATGCCGACATTGTCGCCGTGGTGGGCCACGGCACTAGCACCGCCACCCTGGCCGCTGCACCCATCTATCAACAGGGGCAACTGCCAATGATTGCCCCCACCAGCACCACCACAGAACTCACGACCCTAACCCGCCAGGGCAGCAACATGATCTTCCGGGTCATCCCCAGCGACCAGTTTACGGGCACCACCCTGGCCCGCCATATGCTCTCCACGGGCAAGAGCCGCCCCATTATTTTCTACAACTCCCAAAGTTCCTACAGCCAGTCTTTGCAAACGGCCTTTTCCACCACCCTGGGCCTAGAGGGCGGGCAGGTGGCCAGTTTGGTGGATTTGTCCCAGGGCAATCCTGCGGCGTCTCTCCAGGGCAGTGGGGCCGATGCCATCGTGCTCATGCCCGATTCCGCCACCTTGGACGCCGCCATTGCCGTGGCCCAGACCAACCAGGGGCAACTGCCCATTTTCGCCGGAGACGCCTTCTACCGCATCGAAACCCTAGAAAAAGGCGGCAACAGCCTCAACGGAGCAATCCTCACCGTGCCCTGGCATCCCCTGCGCTCGACGCCGCCCTTCGCCCAAAATGCCTCCAGCCTGTGGGGTGGCGACGTGAACTGGCGCACCGCCCTCAGCTACGATGCCTTCCAAGCCCTAAAAGCGGCCCGCACCGTGGGGAATGTGGCCCCCGGCAGCGGTGCAACCGGACGCACGGCCATCGCTACGGCCCTGGGGGGTCAGGGCTTTTCGGCCACGGGGTCTACAGGGGCAGTGGGCTTCCTACCCTCCGGGGATCGCAACGCTACGGTGTTGCTAGTGAAGGTACAACCGGGCACCCGTTCTGGCACTGGGTTCGACTTTGTGCCCTTGCCATAGTTCACTAGGCGTTGCTGAATAACAGGATGATCTCGCAAAAATTTGAATGAGGCTTCAATACCTACAGAGCTCAATTCATACGTTTATTCAGCAGCGCCCCATAGTTCACTAAGGTTGCAGCATGGACGATTGGTATTAGATCATGGCAGGCTCAAAACCGATGATTGCCAAGGCCGGCGGGCGTAGGAAAGAGCTATCCACCAAGCCAATTTAGTCAGGATACCAAAACATTCCTTTGATGCCTTCTGGATCGGGCATGAACCCCAGGCCTTTATAAAAGTCCACCACGTGAGGATCGGCAAACAGGGTAACGTTACTGATATCTTCGCTACGCAGTTTTTTGATCATCTGCTTCATCAATTCCTTGCCCAGGCCACGCCCTTGGAAATCGGGATGCACGACCACATCCCAGATGGTGGCGTTGAAGGCATGGTCGGAGGTAGCCCGCGAGAAGCCAACCAGTCGTCGCCTTGCCCCCCGATGTTCCCACATCGTGACCACGAGGTAGCTGTGTTGAATGGCTTTGCGCACCTTGCGAATCGGACGTCTGGCCCAGCCCACAGCGTTGCACAGTTCCTCTAGTTCATAGAGATCCAGCTCACGGTCGGTGCTGAAGATAATCGAGCTACCCTCCCGCTGCTCTGGGATGGCCTCTAGCACCGTACCGGAACTGCCGGAGTCTCCCGGTGTTGTGCCGTCGGATCCAACAAAAAGATTCTTCCAAAAACCCATGCAGGCTTAGCTCGGTAATGTGAGGAAGTACGAAGACTTCTTATAGTTTAAGAGCATTTTGGCGAAACCGTATCCCGTGGAGCGGGTTAACTTGAGCGACGGTTGTTTTCAGCAATGCTCAATACGGCTAGGCTGGTTGATAAAATGCCGCTCAGGCTGAGCTGTGAGCTTGTCGAATAATCGAAGCCTTTTCACCACCCTTCGACAGGTTGCCCCTCTGGGGCCGCTACCCGAACAGGACGAACGGCAAATTGACCAAAATGCGAACGGCTGGGTTGTTTTAGCCCCCTGGCGAGAGTAAGGACTCTAGTGCTAGGGTGGAGTGCTGGGGCGAGATAGGCTTGGGGCCGGGGCCAGACAGCAGTAACGATAGATTCCAGCCCTAGGGGCGCTTCGTCGCCATCTCGTAATGTTTTCAAGCCCCCATTGTCGATGGGCAGCAACAAACCGCTAAGATTGGCAACAGCCTGGGCTCTGGGAGAACAGGCTATGGGGTGTCGGGGTTAGGTGGAGGTGTTAGCGTTAATGCAATGGAGTTCCTGTTCTCTAAAATGGCCGCTGGCTTAAATCCCTCCACTGTAGATCTGCTCAAGCGCTTTAATCGGGCTTTTCCCCAGTTCTATGAGCAGTTTGTGAGTAGCGAAATTCAGCTACAGAATTTGCGTTTGGCTTACCAACTGTATCGGCAAAAAAAGGCTGTTATTGAAATTAAGCCAGAGGGTAGCAAAAGCGTACTGTTTTTCGTCTATCGCAATCAGTCGTTTTTGCTCAGCGATATTTTTGGAGTGCTGGCCGCCTACGGACTCACCATCCACAACCTCAGCCTCTACGGTCAAATTACCTCACCCATGTTGGTGTTTATCAAAATGGTGCTGTCCCGTGGGGGCAAGGCGCTTAGCCCTCAAACGGCGGAAAATGTCTGTCGAGCCATTCAAGAATCTCTGGCGGGGCACTTTGAGGTGGAGGAAATGCTCTCGGTGGAGTTCAACCTCGATGCGGGGTTGGAGGGTGTGGAAACTGAGTTTTATGTGGATCCGGTATTCCATTTACCCGCCTTGCTCATTGAGGCCAACAACCAGCCGGGGTTGTTCTATAAGGTGATGTACGCGGTGTGGCAGGAGGATCTGCTGGTGGTGAACGCCAACCTGCTGGTGTGGCGAGGCCGTACCCGTCTGATTCTCTATCTGCTTGGCCCCAACGAAAACCTGATCCCCGAATATTTAGGCCACAAAATTGCCGAAGGAATACGCGCTCGCCTCACGGGCTAGAGTAGGATCTAGCTATGGCTACAGCGACTCTTTTTGGCGTTCCCCATACCTATGAACTAACGGCAAACGGTGACGCGACGCCCCTGGTGTTCGTCCATGGCTGGATGCTCAGTCGGCAATATTGGCCACCGTTGCTGCATCACCTCGCCGAAGTTCACCCCTGCCTGTGCTACGACCTGCGTGGGTTCGGACAGTCGCGCCATCAGTTAGACCGCTATCAGCCCGGTCTACCCACCGCTGCCGAGGTTCTTCAGTCTAGCCCGTCACCCTACGGTTTGGCCGCCTATGCCCGCGACTTGGGGGAACTGCTGCACCAGCTTCAGCTTGGCCCAGTGTGGCTGGTGGGGCATTCCTTGGGGGGCAGCATTGCCCTGTGGGCAGCCCACTGCTATCCCGACCAAGTGCGGGGAGTAGTTTGCCTCAATGCCGGGGGCGGGCTATACCTAGATCAGGAATTTCGCCAGTTTCGCCAGGTAGGGCAACAAATTGTGCGATGGCGATCCGCCTGGATGCGCTACGTTGCTCCGCTCTCCTGGGCCATGACGCGGGCTTCGGTGGTGCAGCCCTTGGCCTATCGCTGGGGCCACCAACGCCTAGTGGACTTACTAGAGGCTGATGCCGATGCCGCCCTAGGCTCACTGCTAGAATCCACGACAGAGCGGGAGGTGCACCTGCTGCCGCGTCTGGTCAACGGCCTCACACAACCCGTCTACTTTGTAGCGGGCGACCAAGATTCGGTGATGGATCTGAAGTTTGTTCGACACCTGGCGGGCTACTTGCCCAGTGCCCTGGCGGGGGAAGAAGCGGTGATCCCCATTGCCCACTGTGGCCATATGGCGATGCTAGAGCAGCCCCAGGCCGTCGCCCAAGCCATCCTCCAGGTCGTCCAAACCCACCCCCCAGTTTCAACGGAATCTTGCCCTACCCACACGTTTGGCCCGCGATACTAGCACGGAGAACCCCCTGTGACCTTGCGCCCGCCCCAGTACGATATCGACGCCATCATCGACGGCTATTCCCAGGGCTATTTCTTAATGGCCGACGACGATGGCGATAACCTCGGCTGGTATGCCAGTCGTCAGCGCACCTTAGTTCCCCTCGACCAGCGGTTTCGCTATCCCACGTCTCTGCGGCGAGCGCTGAATCAAAATCGCTTTCGGGTGGCTATCAATCAGGCCTTTCAGGAGGTGGTGGAGGGCTGCGCCGACCGAGAAACCACCTGGATTTCCCAGGATCTCAAGCAGGTGTATTGGGAGCTCTACCAAATGGGCTGGGCCTACAGCTTTGAAACCTGGCAGGGTAACGAACTGGCTGGAGCGGTGCTGGGATTAGCGATTGGTGGGGCTTTCATCGGTGAATCGATGTTTTTTCGTATTTCCGAGGGCTCGAAGGTGGCCATGGTCAAACTGGTAGAACATTTGCGGCAGCGGCATTTCGTCTTGTTCGATGCCCAGATGATGAACCCCCATCTCGCTCGATTTGGAGCCTATATTGTGCCAGAGCGAGAATACAAAAGCCTGCTGAAGGTGGCCTTAGCCCAGCGCTGTACCTTCCTGTAGCCACTAAAGCCTGGCCTGTGAGGACGGCCTTGCCTTTCCCCTAACCGGCGTCAAAGGCTTCACCCCATCGATTGCCGCCTAGCGAGAGAGGATGGGACAACCAGTACATGCGCCCTTCCCCTCCCTCGGCTGGCTTGCCCCTAGACTTAACCTCAGTTCGGGTTAGACATAGTGACCAGACCCCCTGGTAGACCTCACCCCCAGCCCCTCTCCCACGAGGAGAGGGGAGCTAGAAAGGCTCAACGTCCCTCTCCCTTGGGGAGAGGGATTTAGGGTGAGGTCTAAAGCGCAAGCTGGAAGCAGGTTGCTCAAGATTGCAGCGGCTGGCTTATCCCGAACTCAGGTTAGACTTAGCCTTTACCCTGGTTTCAGAGCGAACCCTAGATATGCTGCTCTAGCAGTTCGGCAATGGCGCGATGCTCAACCGGGGGGGTGCTGGGCAGGTCTTGGCGGGTGTCGGTAATGAGCCAGTCGAGGGCGGCGGCTTTCATATCGATGGAAGCGCCGCTCTTGTCTACGCAGTAGCGACCGAACACCAGCTTATCGACTAGGCGCACACCGGGGCCAATGCGGGAGTATTCAAAAATAACGCTCTTATCGACAATGGAGCCACTGCAAATTTCGCAGTTGTTGCCAATGGCGCTGGGGCCAATGATCGTGGCCCCGTCTTCAATGTGGGTCATGCCACCGATATAGACCGGGCCTTCGACGTGGATTTTGTCCCAGTTGGCTTTTACGTTCAGCCCCACATACACCCCAGGCTGAATTTCTTGGCCAGGAATATCCACCAAATTCACCACCCCCGTCAGCACATCTTGGATGGCGCGCCAGTAGTCGGGCACTTTACCAATGTCCACCCATTCAAAGTCCATAGGAATGCCGTAGAAGGGGGCATTGTTAGCCACCAGGCAGGGCATCAGGTCGCCGCCAATATCGAAGGGAACGCCGGAGGGAATATAGTCGAACACCGCTGGCTCAAAGATGTAAATCCCAGTGTTGATTTCGGTGCTGAGGGCTTCCTCTACGGAGGGCTTTTCCTGGAAAGACTTCACCCGCCCAGTGTCGTCTGTCACCACAACGCCGTAGCTGGGCACCTGTTTGAGGGGCACAGTTTTGGTGATGATGGTGGCGATGGAGCCTTTTTCTCGGTGGCGGCGCACGGCCTCAGTCAGGTCGAGATTAATCAGAGCATCGCCGCACAGCACCACAAAGGTGTCATCGAAAAACGGCGAAAAGTCTTGGATTTTCCGCATTCCGCCCGCCGACCCGATGGCTTCGCCCACCAGTTGGCCATCCTCCTCAATGCGGCCTTCAAAGGAATAGGCAATTTCTACCCCAAAGCGCTGACCATCCCGAAAGTAGCCTTCAATTTCGTTGGCAAGGTGGCTAACGTTGACCATGATTTGGTTGAAGCCATGCTGCCGTAACAGTTCCAGCAGGAACTCCATCACGGGCTTTTGCATAATCGGAATCATGGGCTTGGGAATGGTGTAGGTAATGGGACGTACCCGAGTCCCTTTCCCAGCCGCCAGAATCATCGCTTTCATGGAAATTCGAGTCCTTAAACTTTAAGGTAAAACACTGGATTGGGCCGAAATGTCAGAAGGTCGGCGTTGAACAGGTGCTAGGGTTCACTCGCCTCAGGGAGAAAATCAAGCCTGAGTCCTCTGCTGTTCCCCTGATTAGTCTAGAAATATCCGTAGAATATCGGTCGGCAAAACCCTTGTCTATGCTGCCAAGGGTGATAAATAGCTTACCTCCGACCGTTGCCAAGTTCAAAAACTTCTGGTTAGGCCGTCAATTCATTGGCTCATCCCAATTTCAAGATACAGGATCGATCTTTGCGGTTTGCTTCCTAGATCTCACCACGCAACCCCTAGTTCCTACCTCCTGCTTCCCGCCCTACGGTCATCCCATAGATCTTCCCAGAGCCTTGCCCTCAATCCGGCAACACAAACGACTCTACCCCCGCTTCCTCAAAGCTCAAGGGTGATCGGTTGAGGTTACGCACCCGCAGGTCTCGGTAAAACACCTGCTGGGATAGCTCCACCTTCGACTGAGCCGAGAGAAACAGTAGGCCCCAAAAGACACCGACTCGCTCGTGGGTGATCGCTTCAGCCTCGGTCTCGAAGTGGTGGGCGGTTTTCAATTCCTCGGGCTGAAAGTCTGGCCAGGCCTGGATCAACTGTTCAAAATCCAGCCAGCAGGGGTGGTCATCCTCCAGGGTGTCCCAGTAGGCATCAAGGAATTGCTCTAGGGCGGCGGCAATTTCCGAGAGGTTTTCCTGGTGGGCCAGTTGGGCAATGGCGCGTACGGCTTGGCGTTTGGCCTGGGGCTTGGCGCGGCGTAGGCGGCTGCGGGGCTGGTGTTCGGCCATTACTTCGGCCATGGCTTCCAACTGTTGGATCAGCTCGTTGAGGGTGACTCGCCGCCGCTTAGGGGGCACCGCCACCGCCCGCCGATGCAGGTGACGCTCTAGTTTGCGGGGCAGGGGCACGACGGCCAGGTCTTCCTCCGGCCAGAACCCATCTTCCTCAATCTCCTCGACCTCCTCGGCTTCGCTGCGCACCATGGAATCGGCCTTCAGCAGCACCAGCATGGAGGCATAGAGGAAGGCTTGGCCCGACTCAGAGAGGTTGGCTTCGTAGGGGGTACGGCCTTGCTGGGCAAGGGATTCGGCCTGGTCGTGCAGGCTGGAGAGGAAGCGATCCATCACGTCGATCACCTTCACATCCCAGGGGTCGATTTCGCCCCGCTCGGCTAGGTCGATGAGGAAGGCGATGGCAGTTTGGGCAAGGGAGGAGGAAGCCATAGGGTTACCGATTGGGGAAGGTCGCCATGCCAAAGGGATCTGTGTCTGACAGTCAAAACCAGCGATCTACCCAACAGACTGGGGCGATGGTCTAATCCTAGGTAACCCCGGTACAGACTGGGCCTATCTTAGCTCTGCCCTTCTGCTTTGGCTTGGGAAGCCGGCAGGAGGAGGCTCTGTTCCTCCAGTTCTACCCGGTAGCGCTCCACATCTTGTTCCAGTTCTTGGATGCGCAGTTCTCGCTGCTTTACCTGTTGCCCCACGGCAAAGTAGCTCTGCACCTGGGCCCACACGCTAAACACCCAGGCCAGCACTGCCCCAATGCCCATGGCCATCATCAGTTCTACGCAGAGGGGGGCCTCCACATCCAGCCCCTTGGCAATGTGAATCAGCACGGGTTCGGTGTTTTCGATGCCAAACAACACCAGGGCCAGGGCAATCACAAAGATGACAACGAAGTTAATTTGTTTCATAGCCTTGCGTCTTAAGGGTTCACTTTGTCTAGGTCTATCTTACTCACCGGGGTGGCCCTAGCCAGCGATAGCGTATCCCATAGCCCATCAGCACGGTGAAGGCAAGAATCACGCCCCCCAGCCCAATCCAGTTAGGTAGCCAAAAGCGCACATCAATGTGGCTCTGTTCCCCTAGGGGCAGGTTCCAGCGGGCTCCGGTGGGGTCGGTTTGGGTGGGAGTAAGGCTATCTGTTTCCACAGCGCCTATCCCCCAAGGCACCTGCACCGCCAAGGATACCGGATCGGCGAGAAGACCGTCGCCACCGAGGGCTGATTCTGAGGAAAAGTCTACCCCGCGCAAATCCAGGTCGTACACCAGTCGCACCTGACTGAACAGCCCCCAGCTTTGCTCCTGGGCTTCTAGGTGAAAGGGCACCGTTCCCAGGGCAGGCAGGGTAATCACCGTGGCGGACGTGTCTTCCGTTATGACAGCAGAGCTTGAACCAACGGGTTCCCTAGGGGTCGGGTCGGCCAAGACCCGATTAAAGCGTTCCGTCAAATCCGCTGGGGTGCTGAAGGGCACCGCAATCTCGATGGTGGTTGGGGTTTGGCGCAGGTGCCCCCCCAACCGCTGCACCGCCGGACGGAGTCGCTGAAGCCAGGGGGTAAAGGCATCACTGGCAAAGGCGAGATCGCGCTCGCCTAGGGTGATGGTTTGGATCCACTGGCCATGGTGGTGGTGGTCAAACCGGAGGGTGAGGTCGGCCTGAAAGCAGCCATTCAGCAGAAGCGCTAGGCCCATCACCAGCCCTAGCCCCAGATTGCGGATGCCCCTCGTCCCCCTCACCACTCTGCCTGACACCGCTTATCGAGCCGCTTGCTGACTGAGGTACATAGCCTGGAGCACTAGGGCTGGATCGACCCAGTTGCCTTGGTACTTCATGCCCCAGTGTAGGTGGGGGCCAGTGGTGCGGCCCGTCATCCCCACGCGGCCAATGCGGGCACCGGCAGGAACGGTTTGCCCTGGGCGCAGTTGAATGCCGCCCTCGCGGTCAGTTAACACCTGGCTTTGGCCACTGCCCTCTACGCGGCCATGCATGTGGCAATAGATGTGGGTCCATTCCCCCGACTGGATCGCCATGGAGGTACCGCAGGCCCCATCGTCCTCTACCCATAGCACTTCCCCGGCCCACCAGTTACGAATGTAGCTGCCGTTGGGGGCCGCGAGGTCTAGGCCGTAGTGAAAGCGCTGGGATCCGCTGTAGGGGTCACGGCGATAGCCAAAGGGGGAGGTGTAGGTCTGGAAATTTTCGACCGGGAAGGAGGCTTGAGTCCACAGCATGGTGCTGCTACCCATGGCAATATTCTGAGCCCGAACGGTCTGGTGGAGGGGAATGGCGGCGGTGGTCGTTAGGGCTGTCCCTAGCAAGGCCAGCAGCAAACGAGAGGGCAAGCGCCGAGCAAGGGCAGGTTTAACCAGAAGTGGCCACTTCATACGCATACAACTGAGTGGGAGCAGCGAATATCCCCCTAAGGGGTGGATATCGCCCTAAGCTTATCCCAGATTTCCGTAGGCGAATACTCTTTTTGCTAAGGAATAATGGCCCTGTAGCCCATGCCCTGGGCCGATCTATCGCCGCCCTTGATGAATTCAACGGTTGGAGCCGCAGGGATATCTTTACAATAGGAGAACTGTTGACCCTCACCAAAGGATTCTGTTATGCAAACCCTCGCCCTAACCTCCGACAACGTCGAACAGGTGTTGGATGAACTGCGGCCCTACCTGCTGGCCGATGGCGGCAACGTGGAACTGGTGGAAATTGATGGCCCCATTGTAAAACTGCGCCTGCAAGGGGCCTGTGGATCTTGCCCCAGTTCCGCCATGACCCTACGCATGGGCATCGAGCGTCGTTTGCGGGAATTTATCCCCGAAATCGCCGAAATCGAGCAGGTATTCTAACCCTCTCCCTGCCGCTATACCTAAACCCGTTGATCTCACCCGATACCCTCAGCCCATGCCCCCATCCCAGTCTGCTCAAGTGATTGTCGTCGGGGCCGGGGCGGCGGGGGTGTTTGGGGCGATTGCCTGTGCCGAAGCCGCACCCTCGGCCACCGTTCACCTGTTTGAGGCAGGGCGGGAACCCCTGGCCAAGGTGCGTATTTCTGGCGGCGGACGCTGCAATGTTACCCACGCCTGCTTCGATCCGGCGGTGCTGGTCAACCACTATCCCAGGGGTAGCCGTGCCCTGCGTGGCCCCTTCACCCAGTTTCAGCCTAGGGACACCATCGCCTGGTTTCAGCAGCGGGGCATTGCTCTCAAAACCGAGGCCGATGGTCGGATGTTCCCGACCACGGACGATTCCGCCACCATCGTAGAGGGCCTACTGGGAGAGGTACGGCGACTGGGCATTACCCTGCACCGGGGCATGGCGGTGACGGGGATTACTCCCAAGGTCGAAGGGGCTGATGGCAGCGGATTTACCGTCACGGTGAAGGGGGAAGCGCCCTGGCGGTGTGATCGCCTGCTGTTGGCGACGGGCAGCAGTGCCATGGGCTACCGATTGGCCCAGTCCCTTGGCCATAGCCTGGTGCCCCCGGTGCCGTCGCTGTTTACCTTCAATGTGGCGGATCCTGCTCTGCACGCCTTGGCGGGGGTATCGGTGGAGGATGTGGCCCTGACGCTGCCCCTGGCGGAGGGCAAGCCCTTAAAGCAGCGTGGCCCATTGCTGGTGACTCATTGGGGCCTCAGCGGCCCCGCCATTCTTAAGCTGTCGGCCTTTGGGGCGGTGGGCCTGCATCGCCGGCGCTACCGGGCCAATCTCCAAATCAACTGGTTGCCCGATCTCAGCCAAGACCAGGTGCGGCAAACCCTGCTAAACCTCAAGCAAACCCAGGGCAAGCGGCGGCTGATTAGCTTTTCTCCCTTTCCGGCCCTGTCTCGGCGGCTGTGGCACTACCTCATCCAGCAGCGGGTGGGGGTTGACCGCGATCTCACCTGGGCCAACCTCAGCAAAGGGCAGTTGCAAGCGCTGGTGACCGAACTCACCCAGGGCTGCTACGCCATCGCCGGACGGGGCGTGTTTAAAGACGAGTTTGTCACCTGTGGCGGGGTGGCGCTGAAGGAAGTGGACTTCACAACCCTGGAAAGCCGCCGTTGCCCAGGGCTGCACTTGGCCGGGGAAATCCTCGACATCGACGGCATCACGGGGGGCTTTAACTTTCAAAATGCCTGGACGACGGGTTGGCTAGCGGGGCAGGCCATGGCTAGGGCCGTGTCAGGGAGCAAAATTTTCGCGCCCGGTCAAACTCTGGATCCTGCCAGGAGTAGGCAAAATGGCTAACGGCGTTGATTTCGGGCAAGGCCCGCCGCATGGCTTCCATTTGGGTTTCTAGGGCGGGGCGATTGTGGGTAGGCTGGCCCCAAGTGCCCGCAATGGCAGGCATAATCAGCGGTCGGGCGCTGGCCGGGGCCATGGAAATCACCCGCCGCACCCCCTCTAGAATGCAGCCCGTGTGCCCACAAACGGCGTAGGCCATAGGATGCCAGGCCATGGAGGTGGGAAAGCGATCCCAGTATTGCAGGCGCGAATCGTAGCCGCCGGTGCCCACGGTTTGGTTGCCCTCTGGGAAAAACACGGCCCCAGAAGGTACCCCACTGCGGCGGGCCTGATCCTCCGCCATTTTGACAAAATCCACCACCCCCTGCACGGCATGGGCCACCGCCAATTGCCACAGTTCTCTCTGAAGTTGGGGTCGCAGGGTCGCCGCTGGAATTGGGGGCTGACCGGGCTGGCGAGGGGTGGAGGAACGGGTTTGCCAGAGGGGTTCCGCCTCGTTGGGATAGAGGGCGCGTACGTCGTTGATGTCCCTATCTTCGAGGGAACCCCGGCTGATGTAGCGGCGCATGAGTTCTAGCCCCTGCTGGTTGATCGCCCGTTGCAGGAAGGCCTGACGGGAAGCTGGGCCGTAGATCCAAAGGTCATCCACGCTATCCACCACGGAGTTGCCCCCTACCCCCCTGGGATAGCGCACGTAGTCGAACAACACGCTGTCGGGTCGCCGCCGCAAAATGGCCCCCAGCATCCTGGCGTAGTCGGCCTGACCTTGGGCATGGTAGGGATCCACAAAAACCTCATCGGGGTTGCTCGATTCTCCAGCCCTGGCGAAGGTGAGGGTGGTTTGGCCCCGTCCGTTGCGGGCCAGCACCTCCTGGCGATCCTGGCGCTGGCCATAGTTGTAGCCAAAGTTGAGGGTAAAGACCCAGGCATCCACCCGCAGCCCTCGGTAGCGGCCCTTTTCGATGGCTTCCGCTAGTAGATCCCGCCGCTCGTAGCCGGGAGTTTGCACCACCGAGGGCCACGCCGTGGGGTTGTCGGCCTGGGGCAAGAGCACCTGCCCCCCGTAGAAGGCTTCGACGTAGACCTCGTTGTAGCCCAAGTTCACCACCCGATCCAGCACTGCCTCCAGCACCCCGGGCTGAAGGTCGCAGGGGTAGAGCCGTAGCCATACCGCTTGGCGCTGGGGCCACTGCTGGCTACGGCAGCGACGCAGGTTTTCGGCCTGTTGGCGCACCATGGCCTGGTATTGCTGCTGGGCGGTGGCATTGCCGTCAAAGGCTGCTCGCCGCAACTCCTCCTTAGCCGTCGCCTCCGCCTGGGTAACCTGACAGTAAACATTGAGGGATTGGGCTGAACTGGGCAACGCTACCCCCCCCAGGCCCAAGGCCAAGGCTACCCCCTGGATGACTAAAGACCGTCCCCAGTCGAGTCGCCCACCCGCCCCAGGACGCCGTCCTAGATGCCCTAGCCGTCTCCCCAAAGGCTTGTCCGCTGATGCTGTCAAGGATTGATTGACCATGCTGAACGCTTCGCCTCTACCACGGCTAAGGGTTGTCCTGTCTCCCTAACGAAAACCTGACCAATTCTGTTCCGGGTCGGGCAAAACGACAGGCACCTCTGGGGGGCTATGGTAACGGAACTAAGCCAGATTGGCATCATCCCAGTCGGACCGATCCCTCTCCTCGGCAAAATCAGGAACCGCCTCTGAGGGATCGGGTTCCTCGGCTGCGCCCAGGTTAGGATAGTGGGCCAGCAGGGAACGCAGTTTCATGCGCTGAATGTAGGGCCAGCCCCCCTGAACCTCAATGTCTCGCAGCAAACTATATAACGTGTGGCGGTTGCTGGGTAGGGCATCGCGAAAGAGGGTCTCACAGATATCGCGGTGGTGCTGTTCCAAAAGCCGCAGTAGGGCCAACAGGGCCAAACTATCTCCCGCCCGCCCCTGGGCCGCCTGATCGATGGCAGCGGCAATGTCCTGCAAATCCTGGGGTAAAGCCCCGGTCGCCGCCTCGGGGGAGTCAATGGATACCGATTCAGTCATAGGGTAAAGCCTAGCGTTTGTTAAATAGCTTAATGCTTGGCATCCTGCCCCATCGAGGCGTTGCGGATCTTTACATCGCCTTAAGAAACCATAACCTCAGAGACTATCACCCTAACAGGCTCCCAGCCTCCCCTGGGCTAGGCCCATGAATGCAGGCAGAATTCTGAGAAAGAAGCCTGAAGCCATGTAGAATGCTTACTTGAGGTTCTACGACTGGGGATTGTGCAGCATTTAGGAGGATTATGGCCACTGCTAAAGGGCCGAGTCCTTTGCTTTCGGTCAGCCTGCTTATGCTACGGTGCTCGCGGGGTTAGCCATTGAGCTGTTTAACAATCTCTAAGGCAGTAAGTGGCTCCTAGTTTTTATTACATGCTGATTTGAGGTAGACAATGAGGTATCGCGCCTTTATCGTTGCGTTTTTGGCCATTTGCCTAAGCGTGCTAACGGCCTGTAGTGAGGCCCCCACCGCCACCAGCAGTGTGCCCCTAACCTATGACCAAATCCGAAATACCGGCCTAGCCAACAAGTGCCCCCAACTCTCCGAGATGACCCGGGGCAGCCTTCCCCTAGAGGCAGGCAAGAAGTATGAAATCGTGGGCATGTGTATTGAGCCCACCGCCTACTTTGTGAAGGAAGAGCCCACCTCCAAGCGCCAGGAAGCCACCTACGTTCCTGGCAAGGTGCTGACCCGCTACACCTCCAGTCTGGATCAGGTACGGGGCGACCTCACGGTTGAAGGCGACGGTAGCCTAGTGTTCTCCGAAACTGGCGGTATCGACTTCCAAGCTATCACCGTGCAGTTGCCCGGTGGTCAGCAAGAGCCCTTCCTGTTTACCGTCAAGGGCTTGACGGCTCAGTCTCAACCTGGCCTCGGTGCCCTCACCACCTCCACCGACTTTGAAGGCGACTACAAGGTGCCCTCCTACCGCACCTCCAACTTCCTCGATCCCAAGGGTCGTGGTCTGACCACGGGCTATGACACCGCCGTTGCCCTGCCTGCCAGCGGCGACGAGTATGTGGAAGAAACCGTCAAAGCCTTTGACATTGGCGTTGGTCACATGTCCCTGCGGATCTCCAAAATCGATGGCAGCACCGGCGAAATTGGTGGCACCTTTGAGGCCGAGCAACCCTCCGACACCGACATGGGCACCGCTGAGCCCGTAGACATTAAGGTGCAAGGCGTCTTCTACGCTCGTCTAGAGGAAGTTTAAGGCTCTGGGTTGTACCCTATGCCAACGGCTTTATGATCGCTCTTTCAAAGCAGCGTCTTAAAACAAAGGGAAGGAGTCAGATAATGATTCCTTCCTTTTTTGTTGGTTTTATGAGTACTTTTTTACAGGTCGAGCCGGGGCTGGTGACGAGGGTTATAGGGATTGGGACTTGATAGCCCCCTGCCGAGCCACCAGATACCCGCAGCGATGCTCCCCGCGTACTAGCCAGTGCGTGCGCTGCACGGCACAATCCGCTAGGGCCAGTTGAAACATTTCTAGCTCATGGCCGCAGACGCTAGGAAAGGACTCGGCAATGTGGGAAATGGCGCAGTTGTATTCCGTGATGATGTAGCAGGGGCCGGGATGATCCACGGTAATGTGGGGCTGCATCTCGGCGGGATCGACCTCGTGCCATTCGGCCATGTAGCCCTCCGTCTGGCGTAGCTGCACTAGGCGAGCTACCCGTTCCGCCACGGTGCCCGTGCCCACCTGATCTCGATATTCCAGGGCTTTGCGCTCCCACTGCTTGCGCAGAATGGTGCCGACCTGATCTTTACCCACGGTTTCTGCCAGGGTATCGAGCAGGGAAATGGCAAACTCGTCGTACTGGGCGGGGAAACGGTCGCGCCCCTTGCCGCTGAGGCGATAGAGGTGATTCGGTCGGCCCATGCCCTCGTGGACGGCCCGGTGTTCAATTAACCCCTCTGCTTCCAGATCCTTGAGGTGGCGACGGATGGCCTGGGCGCTGACCTCAAAATGTTCTGCCAGGGCCTGGGCGGTGGCTTCGCCCTGTTTTAGCAGGTAGACCAAGATGTCGTCCTTGGTGGAGGAAGATTGCTGCACAAAGGTCATGGCATCGGCCAACATGAAGGACTCTGAAACACTAACAGCCTATACTTTGACAACATTAATGTTGCTAAACTACCCTAAGATTGAGTTAGACAACCTAAATGTTGCTTTAATTGTATAGAATTAATGGGCTGTGTAGCCATATCTTTGTTCTGCGATGACTGTCACCCCTCCCACCCAAGCCTCCGACAAAAACCTCGAAATGATGCGAAGCTTTGCCCAAAGTTACGCTAAGCGCACGGGTACCTACTTCTGTGCAGATCCCGGCGTGACGGCGGTGGTGCTGGAGGGGTTGGCTAAGCATAAGGATGACCTGGGTTCTCCCCTGTGCCCTTGCCGCCACTACGAAGACAAAGAGGCCGAGGTGAAAGCCATCTACTGGAACTGCCCCTGTGTGCCCATGCAGGAGCGCAAGGAGTGCCACTGTATGCTCTTTCTCACCCCCGACAACCCCTTCGCCGGGGATCAGCAAGAGATTGCCTTCGAGACCATCCGCACTGAGACCAACAAGTATCAGTAAGCCTGCCCTATCCCCCTTGACCGAGCCGCCATCGAGAGAGTCGAGTCTATGAGTGCTTCTGTTCAGTCCCTCGTTAGCCAGCCCTATAAGTACGGCTTCACCACCGACATTGAGGCCGATGTCATCCCCCGTGGCCTCAGTGAGGACGTGGTGCGGCTGATTTCCGCCAAGAAAAACGAGCCAGAATTCATGCTGGAGTTTCGACTCAAGGCCTACCGCAAATGGCTGACGATGCAGGAGCCGGAGTGGCCCAATGTGAGCTATCCGCCCATCGACTACCAGAACATCATTTACTACTCGGCTCCCAAGGTCAAAGAGAAGAAGGGCAGCCTAGACGAGGTAGACCCCACCCTGCTGGAAACCTTCGAGAAGCTGGGCATTCCTCTGTCGGAGCAAAAGCGCTTGGCCAATGTGGCGGTGGATGCCATTTTTGACAGCGTTTCGGTGGCCACCACCTTCAAAGAAAAGCTGGCTGAGGTGGGGGTGATTTTTTGCTCCATTTCCGAAGCCATTCAGGAACACCCGGAACTGGTGGAAAAGTACCTCGGTAGCGTGGTGCCCATCGGCGATAACTACTTCGCAGCGCTGAATTCGGCGGTGTTTAGTGACGGTTCCTTTGTCTACATTCCCAAAGACACCGTCTGCCCGATGGATTTGTCCACCTACTTCCGCATCAACAACGGCGATTCTGGCCAGTTCGAGCGCACGCTGATTGTGGCGGAATCGGGCAGTTCGGTGACGTATTTGGAAGGCTGCACCGCCCCCATGTACGACAGCAACCAGCTCCATGCCGCCATCGTGGAACTGGTTGCCCTCGACGATGCCACCATCAACTACTCGACGGTGCAAAACTGGTACGCCGGAGACGAAAACGGCAAGGGCGGCATTTATAACTTCGTCACCAAGCGTGGCCTCTGCGCCGGAAAAAACTCCAAAATTTCTTGGACTCAGGTGGAGACGGGTTCCGCCATCACATGGAAATACCCCAGTTGCGTCCTCGTGGGCGAAGGCTCCGTAGGCGAGTTCTACTCCGTGGCGCTGACCAATAATATGCAGCAAGCCGATACCGGAACCAAAATGGTGCATGTGGGCAAAAACACCAAGAGCACCATCATTTCTAAGGGGATTTCCGCCGCTAAGTCGAAAAACAGCTATCGCGGTCTGGTGAAAATTGGCCCCAAGGCCACGGGTGCCCGCAACTACTCCCAGTGCGACTCCATGCTGATTGGCGACACCTCCAGCGCCAACACCTTCCCCTACATCCAAGTACAAAACAGTACCGCCCAGGTCGAGCACGAAGCCTCCACCTCCAAAATTGGGGAAGACCAGCTCTTCTACTTCGCCCAGCGGGGGATTTCTCCCGAAGATGCGGTATCGATGATCATCAGCGGCTTCTGTCGCGATGTGTTCAACAAACTACCGATGGAATTTGCCGCCGAAGCCGATAAGCTGCTGGCCCTGAAGCTTGAAAACAGCGTCGGGTAGCCCTCACCCCCAACCCCTCTCCCACGGGGAGAGGGGGGCCGGAAATCCCGCAGAGTGCATAACGCCGAGGCGAGGCTAACGCCAACGCACCAGCAATGCACCTTCGAGGGGCCTAACGGGGATGGTGCATTGCTCCGCGAATGCACCCTACGAATCAACGATATTGCCAATTATTTTTTGCCCCAAAGCCTACCGGATATTGCCAATCACCCCAACACCATGATTAACGAAAATAGCGAAATTATTCTTTCCGTCAAAAACCTCCATGCCAATGTGGACGGCACCGAAATTCTGAAGGGTTTGAACCTAGAGGTGCGGGCCGGGGAAATCCATGCCATCATGGGCCTCAACGGGTCTGGCAAGAGCACGTTTTCTAAGGTATTGGCGGGTCACCCCGACTACGAAGTCACCGCTGGGGACGTGATCTTTAAAGGTGAAAATATCCTGGAGCTAGAACCCCACGAACGGGCTACGGCTGGGGTGTTTTTGGCCTTTCAGTATCCCCTAGAAATTCCTGGGGTGAGCAACCGCGACTTTTTGCGGGTCGCCTACAATGCCCACCGCAAAGCCAGGGGCGAAGAGGAAATCGATGTGTTTGATTTTGACGACCTGCTGGAGGAACGGCTGGGAGTCGTGAAAATGGACGCCTCCTTCCTCGACCGCAGCGTCAACGAAGGCTTCTCTGGCGGCGAGAAAAAGCGCAACGAAATCCTGCAAATGGCCCTATTAGAACCCGCCCTGGCCATTTTGGACGAAACTGATTCTGGTCTAGACATCGATGCCCTGAAAATCGTCGCTAACGGGGTGAACCAGCTCACCACCCCCGACAACGCCGTAGTGCTGATCACCCACTACCAGCGGCTGCTCGACTACATCGTGCCCGACTACGTTCACGTCATGGCCGAGGGCCGCATCATCACCACGGGCGGCAAAGAACTGGCCCTAGAACTGGAATCTCGCGGCTACGAATGGATTTTGGCCGAACATCGTGCGGAGGCTGTAGCGTAATGGCAAATTCTTTTGATACCAACGCAACCCTAGATATTCCGACCTCTGCCAGCTTTGCCGAACAACGGGATGCCTACCTCAAGGCATTGATCACCACGGCCAAAGCTGCCGTCCCCGCTGACCTTGCCCTGACCGACCTCCGCACCCGCGCCGAAGCGCTGCTGAAGGAGGAAACCTTTCCCTCCACCCGCCAAGAAGATTGGCGCTTCACCGATCTCTCGGCGTTGCTGTCGGTGAACTTTGCCGCAGCGGAGGCCTCAACGGTCTCGGAAACGGCCATCGATCCCCTGCGTCTGCCCGAAACTACCGGGGCGCAAATCGTCGTGGTCAATGGCGTTTTCAGCGCTGAGCTATCCCAACTAGAGCAACTGCCGGAGACTGCAACGGTCGGCAGCCTGCGCCAATTGGGGCAAAATCCTGACCTGATGGCCAAGCTGCAAACTCGCCTAGGCCAAGCCAGCGGCGGGCATGAGGTGTTCACCGCCCTCAACACCGTGGGGTTCCAGGATGCGGTGGTGATTTACCTGCCTCGCAATGTGGTCATCGATACCCCGGTGCAGATTCTCTACGTCCACCAAGGCCAAGATACCCTGGCTCAACCTCGCTGTTTGGTGGTGACGGAAACGGGCAGTGCGCTGACCCTGGTAGAAGACTTCTGGGGAACTGGGAACAACCTGAATCTTACAAATGCCGTGACGGAACTCTGGCTAGACGCCAACGCCCAGCTTACCCACAATCGTATTCAGCGGGAGGGCACAGGCACCTACCACATCGGCAAAACGGTCGTTACCCAGGCTCGTGATAGCCAGTACATCGGCACAGCGGCAGACTTTGGGGCCAAGCTCGCCCGCCACAACTGGGAAACCTACCAAACCGGGGAGCAAACTACCAGCAAGCTCTACGGCCTGGGGGCCATCACCAACACCCAGCATGCCGACACCCACAGCTTGGTGGCCCTCAGTTACCCCCACGGCACTGTAGAGCAGCAGCACAAGGCCATCGTGGACGGTAAGGCCCACAGCGTCTTTAACGGTCGGGTGGTGGTGGCACAAAAGGCCCAGCAGACCAACGCCAGCCAGATCAACCGCAACCTGCTGCTGTCGGACAAGGCCAGAGTAGACACCAAACCCCAGCTTGAAATTGTGGCCGACGACGTGAAATGCGCCCATGGAGCTACCGTCAGCCAACTCCAGGCCGACGAGATTTTCTATCTGCAAAGTCGCGGCATTAGTGCGGCCCAGGCCCAGCGATTGCTGATTTACGCCTTTGCCATGGAAATCCTAGAGCGGATCCCGTTAGAATCCCTTCGAGCCAACCTGGCCCAGCAGATTACTCAATGGACTTAGGTTGCCCTCATCCTTGGCCCTTTGGGCCTCACCCCCAGCCCCTCTCCCGTGGGGAGAGGGGAGCCGGATAGCCCATCCACCCCATACCCATCCACCCCCCGCCCTCCCATGACCGTCGCCCAAGAACTTTCCCTAGCTGCTAAGGTTCGTGCCGACTTCCCGATTCTGCATCAGGAGGTGAACAACCATCCGCTGGTGTATCTCGACAATGCGGCTACCTCCCAAAAGCCGAGGGCGGTGCTGGAGGCGCTGAACCACTACTACCAGCTCGACAATGCCAACGTTCACCGGGGGATTCACGCCCTCAGTGCGCGGGCGACAGATGCCTACGAGGGGGCACGGGATAAGGTGGCGGCCTTTGTGAATGCCGCCAGCCGGGACGAAATTGTCTTTACCCGCAACGCCAGCGAGGCCATTAATCTCGTCGCTTACTCTTGGGGGATGAGTGCGCTGAAAGCGGGGGACGAGATTATTCTCTCGGTGATGGAGCACCACAGCAACCTAGTGCCCTGGCAGTTTGTGGCCCAGCGCACCGGGGCAGTTCTAAAGTTTGTGGGGCTAACCGAGGATCAAGCTTTTGACCTGGAACAGTACCGTTCCCTGGTGAGCGATAAAACCCGGCTAGTCGCGGTGGGTCATGTTTCTAACGCCCTGGGCTGCATTAACCCGGTGGAGGAGATCATCGCCCTCGCCCATCACCACGGGGCCAAGGTGTTGATTGACGGCTGCCAGAGTGCGCCCCACCTGCCCCTGAATATGCAGGCCATGGACTGCGACTGGTTTGTAGCCTCTGGCCATAAGATGTGCGGCCCCACGGGCATCGGCTTTTTGTACGGCAAGCTGGCCTTGCTTCAGGAGATGCCTCCCTTCCTGGGCGGTGGCGAGATGATTGCCGACGTGTATTTCGATCACTCGACCTACGCCGACCTACCCCACAAGTTTGAAGCAGGCACCCCAGCCATTGCTGAGGCCATCGCCCTCGGTGCAGCGGTGGATTATTTAGCCTCCGTCGGGATGGACAATATCGCCGCCTACGAGCACGAACTGACGGCTTACCTGTACAAGCAAATCCAGGCGATCCCCGAAATTAAGCTCTATGGCCCTGCTCCCCAGGCCGACGGCAGTGGTCGCGCCGCCCTGGCCACCTTTACAATTGACGGGGTTCACGCCCAGGATTTAGCCACGCTGCTGGATCAGTCGGGCATCGCCATTCGCTCTGGCCACCACTGCACCCAGCCCCTGCATCGCTTGCTGGGGGTAGATTCCACCGCTCGCGCCAGTCTCTATTTCTACAACACCAAGGCCGAAATCGACACCTTCATCGCCGCCCTGAAGGAGACGCTAGAATTTTTCCGGGGCATTTTCGACGACGAAGATTCGTAAGCTTCCATCAGCTTGGGAAAATTAAGCCTTAAATGGATATGTTAAAAGTAGTTTAGAGCTTTTGCAGTCTTGCAAAGATCCACTCATCAACAGGCATAATATACCTAGGTTTTCCCCAGCTTTAGATGAGCCGTCTGAAGACTAGAATATAAAACCAAGTAAGTTAGAGTTTCCTCCCATCTCATTCTAGACCTAACTCAGAATTACCCCGCTACACCGTCCTTTCTACCACTTACTTAACCTCAGTTCGGGTTAGACATAGTGACCAGATCCCCTGGTAGCCCACCCTGCGGGAAGCAAGCTACACCCCCAGGCTCTCTCCCACGAGGAGAGGGGAGCTAGAAAAGCTCAAAATCCCTCTCCCTTGGGGAGAGGGATTTAGGGTGAGGGCTAAAGCGCAAGCTGGAAGCAGGTTTCTCAAGATTGCAGCGGCTGGCTTATCCCGAACTGAGGTTACTTACTTTTAGATTCTATTCGCTCCTTCCAGACATCTAGAGCCAGCGCAACGAAAAATTCTAGATATTCAAGGCTTCCATATGTTGGGTTTTTGTATCCCTTTAAATTACAGTATTTCTCAATCGATGGCTCAAGATTACGCAAGTCAACGTTTTCACCAAGTGCTTTTTCTAGAAAATGCCAAAAATAATCCTTCCCGAACCAGGTTTTAGAGGTATGCTGACTTCTACCTATGCCTCTTTGAAAAAGGGGAAAATCTATTGATTTAGTCTTAGATTCTCTACAAAGGCCCGAAACAATAACTCTGGACACTCTGCTATTTAGAGGCAAGAAAGATTCTATGGAAACAGGTAGCCAAAGACCAAAATACAACGTAACTGTTCAGGGGGTGATGAAAGAGTCGGGGTTTCAATTGCAGCTCTTCAGGTAAGCTGATGCTATGAGTGTTGACGACCCCTCTGAGCTTGAGATTGGTGGCATCCGGCTTCCTGGAGGGGCC
>QLAH01000200.1_pt1 | contig 45376 bp, 48 predicted proteins | sample 4693081 | NCBI WGS metagenome assembly QLAH01 (sample SAMN09425401, study PRJNA476045) | Lake water metagenome, whole genome shotgun sequencing project. | reverse complement strand
GCTTAAAATTAAATACTAAAGTTCCTGTTTGTTCTTCTGTATCACCCGAATTTAATTTAAGCGATTTTGCTTTTAAGATGGCGATATTCCTGATACGTTGATTGGTAGTAGTAGTACCTTTAGGATTTATCGTGGCAGCTGTAACAGCACCTGACTGATTAACGGTAATGTCTACAGCCACTTTAGCGTTTTCATTAAAATCGTCTTCAAAAGAAGGAAGCTTGGTAATTCTTCTACCATCTAATCCACTTCTAATGGCAACGCCATTTGAACCACCCAATCCACCATTTCCACTAGCAGCATTGCCTTGGTAACTATCTGAATTAGGATTGCCTGTTGGCTTGCCTTGATCTCCCTTGCCACCTGCGATTCCTTGATTGTTTACACCATTATAACTATCTGCTAAGTTGCCGCCACTACTTTTTTTATTTGTTCCAGTAAACACAGCTTTTGGTTTTGGGGTAGGGGGAGTAGAGCTGTTGCTATTGCTGGGTTTGCTATTGGGTTTAACTACAGATTTTGTTAATGGTATATCATCTTCTGAACTTGTATTTTCTGGAATATCAATATTTTCTGTGGATGTTTGATTGGTCTCTGAATTTTCTGGCGATTCATTTAATTCTCCTATAGCAGTAGGTGGAATAATGCCTTCCCCTGTTTCAACATTACCTAGATTTACTTCTATGCCTTCACCAGCCATTGGTTCTTGAACTGGTGGCTGTTGATAACGAAAATAAAAAAATATAGAGAACAAAATCACAGTAATTACCAATGTGATAATACTCGCCTTAAGTTGATCTTGTCTTTCTAATATCCGTTCTTGATTCATGAAGCATAAAAGTACATTAATCCAATTATTTTTAGTGGAATGAAAGGTTAATTTTATTACCTTGTTGTGAAACACTCTGTTATATGAAACTGATTATCAAAACATTAGCATTCATGATGATTTGCTTCAGTACAAGCAATCTTTCTGCACAAATTGACTCCGAAAGATTATCGTTATTATTTGCAGAGGGGTATAAAATAGATGAATTGGTGTTTTTATTAGATAATATGCCAATTAAGAAACATGAAAAATGGATGGAAAAGAGAGGGTATACTTTCAGAGAAGAAATTCCTTCTAAGAAGTGTTTGGTTTATAAAAAAGGGGAAGTAGTTACTTTATTTATCTTTTTAGGCAAAGAATATATTTCTGAAATTCAGGTATCTAGTTCCCCGCAAAAATATTATCAAGCAATAGATACTTTTGCGAAGTCTCCTTTGTTTAGACCCACTAAAATGTTGAAGAAAGTTGGTATAACAGAAGATGAAAAAAAGAAATATTGGAGAAATAATGGATTCATTTTTTATGCCGACACCAATAATTATCGAGTGGGGGTTTTTAGAGACTATCCATTTGAAATGGAAAGAAAAATAAGTAAGTCGTACTTGCCTGAAATGGTTTACGTTAAAAAGGGGAGTTTTATGATGGGGAGTAAGAATGAGGAAAGTCCATCAGATACAAAGCCTGCTTTTACTGCAACGGTTAACAATTTTAATATTGGACAATACGAAGTAACCGTTAAGCAGTTCAGATATTTTTGTTCGGAAACAAAAAGAAAAATGCCTGACGCTCCCTCAGCTGGATGGCAAGATGATTATCCAATTCGGAATATTACTTGGGATGACGCAATCGACTATTGTCATTGGTTAAGCTATGTTACGGAGAAAAAATATCGGCTACCGTCTGAAGCTGAATGGGAATATGCTGCAAGAGGGGCCCAAAAAACTAAAAATTTCATTTATGCAGGATCAGATTTTTTAGAAAAAGTAGGTTGGACTTTCAAAAAAAATGATGCAGTTATGAAAAGGGTAGGTAGCACTTATCCAAACGAACTTGATATTTATGATATGAGTGCCAATGTGTTTGAATGGACAAATGATTGGTATAATCCTACATGGTATGAATCAGTTAGTAGAAATCTTGTTTTTGGTATAGTTTATAGGGGACCATCAGTTGGTACACAAAAAGTGGTTAGAGGGGGCAGTGCTAGCGAATCTTCAAAATCAAAAATAATTTATAGAGGTAAAATTGCTCCTAGTAATTATTATGTAGATATAGGTTTTAGGGTAGTGTTAGAGGAAGACTAGTTCTTTAAAAATATATCATATCCAAACCTTAATAAAGTAGCCATTACAACTAACAAAAAGAAAATTCGAATAAACTGATTGCCTTTATAAATGGCTAGTTTAGCACCTAAAATACCTCCAATTGCATTGCATACAGCCATTGGAATAGCTACTGACCATAATATGGTTCCTTTTAACATGAATAAGGAAATCGATCCTAAATTGGTAGAGAGGTTAATCAGTTTGGCATGAGTACCTGCTTTTAAAAAATCAAATCCCAATATACTTATGAATGCCATTATAAAGAAACTTCCGGCTCCTGGCCCAATGAAACCATCATAAAATCCAATCACTAAACTAATTATTAAGGCATACTTTAATTGCTGTTTATCAGATAATTGTTTGTGAACGGTTTGTCCAAAGTTTTTCTTAGAATAAGTGTAAAGGGCAACAATGATTAAGACAATAAATATAACCGGCTTCATGTATTTATTGCTAACAATAGATAGGAGCTGCGATCCAGCAAATGCTGCACTAAAAGCAATTAAGCACATTAACCCTACTTGATTCCAGTTTACTGCAACTTTTTTTACATATTGTCTTGCTGCAAAAGCGGTACCTGTAAATGCAGGTATTTTTAAAGATCCCATAACAGTTGCAACTGGGAATTGTGGCAATAGCATAATGCCTGCAGGTAACTGAATCAATCCGCCCCCACCCACTATTGCATCAACAAACCCTGCTAAGAAAGCAAAAATGCATAGTAATATCATGGTGTTGATATCCATCCAGTAGTTATTTTTTAAAAGTAATATTTGCAATGACTAATCCGGAAATTACCAATATGCCACTATAAAAATGAATAGGGGTAACTGTTTCGCCCAAAATCAGTATAGCTTCTAAAGTACTAAAAATGGGGATTAAATTGCCAAATAAAACGGTTCTTCCCGCACCTAATTTTGAGATAGCTAAATTCCAACACCAGAATGCTAAAACAGAAGTTCCTATTCCTAAGTAAAGAATAGATCCAAATAAGGTTGGTGACCAATTCGTAGGGGCTTTAACAATATATTGCTCAAGGATAAAAAAAGGAAATAACATCAAAGCGCCTAAAACAAAAATGACCAACAGAAAAGACAATGCACTAATCGTAACGGGCTTCTTCCGAACTAATATATTATAAACCGCAAATGCAAATGCGCCTGCTAAAATCCAAGCATCACCACTAGAAAATTTAAATGAAAGTAATACCTCCCAACTGCCTTTTGAGATCAACAGTACAATTCCCAATATGCAAATAATCATTCCTATGATTCTGTAAAACCCCAATCTTTCCTTTAAAAAAAGAACGGCCATTGCAGTTGCAAAAATGGGAGAGGAGGTAGTGCCAATTAAAGCCATATTGATTGCACTAGTATTGTGTCCGGCTACATAAACAAATGTGTTAAATAGCGCAATACCTGTGAGTGCAAGCCAGGTTAAAATTTTCCAATTGGCTTTAAGGTGAGACCATTCAGCAATGACTTGTTTATATGCAAATGGGAATAGTACCAATGATGCGCAAGTCCATCTAAAAAAGGCTAAGCTAATGGGGCTAATTGAATTGCTGACTTTTCTTGCTATAATAAAATTACCCGACCAGAGTAGTGTGGCAATGATAGCCAATAAAAAACCCTGAACGGTATGGTTGCTTAATTTAGACTGCATTATTGTATAGGAGCTCCTGCAAATTGGTGGTTATAATCCCCTTTAATTCTCTCCATTGGGGGATTAAAATAGCCAAATTTTAGATTTGGGAATTCTTCTTGAATTAGATCCATCATTTGTTTTACTCCCAACATTTCACCCGTATCAGACATGCCAATTTTGCCCATATACCAATCTGGATCAATGTTGAAATTGCGCCACTGAATCATATTTAAATCAGTATCGGAAATTAATTTTCTCAAGGCTTCATATTCCGCTTCACTATCTGTGATTCCAGGGAATACAAAATAATTGATGCTGGTCCAACCACCATATTTACGCATTACTTTCAAGCTCTCGATAATGTCTTCGAATGCATAATTATTAGGCCTATAATAGGCTTCGTAAATATGTTTTTGCGCAGAGTTGGTACTTACCCGCATGCTATTTAATCCTGCTTTGCAGAGTGCATCCACTGCTGCGGGCTTTGATCCATTGGTATTGATATTAATGCTACCTCTGTTGGTATGCTTTCTGATTTCAATGATAGATGCTCTAATGGTCTCCCACATTAACAAGGGTTCTCCTTCGCAGCCCTGTCCAAAACTCACAATTGGAAATGGCGCATTCATTAAATGTGGAACTGTAAATTCAATAATTTCTTCTGGTAAAGGCTTAAATGTGAGCCGGTCTTGTGTGCTTACGATGGTCTCTTCTTCTGGTTGAAATGAAATACAACCGATACAATTGGCATTACATGCGGGTGAAGTAGGTATCGGGCATTCCCATCTTCCTAAAGAAAAATTTCTGGCTGCAGGACAATGATAAGTCATGCAGCAGTTTTCCATTAGATGTTTTACGAGTCTATTTTCTGGATAAGCTTTTAATAAATGTTCGGTGCCCTCTTTTACCTTGTTGTCATCAAAACCAGCAGCTTCTTGTCTGATATCTTTTTCTATTCTTATTGCTGGAACATAATTTTTTTCGTTCATCCAACCCACTGCGGTATAACAGAATAATGGTAAAGTGGGTGCATCAGGCATTGTTTCATATGCTGCAATAAATAATCCTGTATAGGCGGGTGGAATAAATGCAGCCACAGCCCAACCTTTTTCGCAAAGTCTCATTTCTCCAGTCTCCACATCTATGCCAATACCCCTTCTGCCCGGAAGTTCATATAAATTTCCTCCTTGTGGTAGTTCAATCCATTGATCAGCTTCAACCGGAAATGCATCCCAGCCTGCACGGCCAACAGCATAAAGGGTGTCGTCTTCATAGATATTTCCCTCGCCATCGGAATAGAGCAAAAATGGTTTAACTGACATAAGTGGTTTTTTCTAGTTGTGCTTTTGCAAATACATTGAATTCTTCTTCTGTTGATTTGTTGGTATCAGCATCTAATTCTTTCTGAATGAGTTTGTCGTCTTTAAAATCGAGGGTTAATAAGCCGTCTTTTAAAACCACATTTTTTAAAGCTGCCCAATCGTATCTTTTTTTGGGAAAACTATTGAACACAATTTCATTTTCATCAAAGGCAATTTCTTCTGGAAACTTTACCTGCTTTTCTAGCATTGCTGCTAATAAATAAATTAAAGATATCCATAAACCATCTGCCATACTATACCATCCCATAGCTGCTAATAACAATCCAAATCTATAAAAAGGGGCATTGCCTTTTTTCTTTTGCCAAATACAAAATGCTCCCCAGCCAATTACCAAAACTGCGAATGCATATGATGAAAGGGCATTGTACAAACCATTTATACCATTGCCAATAAATGCAATAATTGCAATTAATAACATGATTTGGCTTACCCCATCTACTGTGGAATGATTGCGTTTTTTTAATACAATGATGTAGTCGAAGGTTTTCATGATACCATTAAGTTACAAAGTCTCCATAATATTCTTGCCCCCACATTGCTATCCCAATCGGTTTGTCCCACACCAATTTCAACTAAATCAAATCCGATAAGCTCTCTGCCCGATTCTTTGATTTTTTTGAAAAGGTAAATGATTTCTTCACTTTCAAATCCACCTGGAACAGGTGTTCCTGTATTTGGACATAGTTTACGATCTAATCCGTCTATGTCAAAACTGATATACACTTTTTGCGGTAAGTGTTGTATTATTTCATTGGTAATACTTTTCCAGTTTTGACCTTCAAATAATCTTTCCTTTATATTCTTATCAAAATACGTGATTACCCTGAAATTGCTATCGCAGATATACTCCCACTCTTGTTCACAATAATCTCTAATGCCCACTTGAACTAATTTAGCAATAGCAGGAATCTCATTGAGTGCATTGTACATGATGGAAGCATGCGAGTATGTAAACCCTTCATATTTTACTCTTAAATCGCAGTGTGCATCAATTTGAATGATACCGTATTCTCCATGTTTTTCTGCTAATGCTTTCATTAAGCCTAATGGGGTACTATGATCCCCCCCCAATAACCCTACAATTTTTTCTTGATCTAGTAAGGCTTTACTTTGCTCGTAGACCCAGTTGTTTAAAAAATTACTTCCCTCATTAATTTCTTTTACACTCTTACACATAAACTTATTGCTGGTCAGTTCTGCGCCTTGGGAAATATAGTCAATGTATAATTCAGCCTCTTTCCTTAAATAATCCCCTTTCAATAAGAGTTTCTTGTCAATCTCTTTCATGAAAAAACCTTGTTTCCAGCCTGAATTTCCTTCTGTATCTAAAAGGTCAACTTGCATACTGCTTTTAAAGATATGCTCTGCAGCCCTTGCTGTACCAGCACCATAACTCACGGTTACTTCCCAAGGTACTGGAAGGATAATTACTTTGGATTCATCTTCTGTAAATGGAAGGCCAAAAATATTGTTGTTGGGATTGGCTACCGCGTTAGGATTAAAGCCTGATAAGTCAGTCATATTGAGCTGTATTGAAAACGGGGTGCAAGTTAGTTCCTAATTCGATATTACTACATAAATTTATGGACTATCTAGGTTCGTAATACTTATTAAAGGAGTCAAACAACTTTTTATAGGGTAGAAATGGCAAAAAATAGAGCATATATAAGGGTATGGCAACCGTACTAAAGCCATAATTAAACCCATTTGCGGCTGCAAATAGGATTATTAACCATTTATTTTTATCTATTAGATAATAGACTTGCTGCTCTTTTAAGCAAAATGGAATCAATAAAACCCACCATATAAAGTTGTAAAAGGAATTATTGGCTAAATCTGCATAACAAAAATTAAATAGTAGCATGAGTATGGCTGTTAGCACACTCCAAGCCCTTGTGGGAATGAAAAAGCCTACCAAAACCGCCGTTGAAGCTGCAATGCTAACAGTTTGCCTAACCCAAGGATACATCATCCAACTATTGCTTTGCAAGGGCAATTGATAAGGCAGGTGTTGCAAAATCATTTGTAACACAATCATGAAAAAGAGCATTCCGTAGACAATCCTAGCGATAAATAACCTAAAATCTTCGGTTGTAACAAAATTATTCACGGGGCTATAAGTCATATTTACTATTTGTGGAAACTTCAAAATTTTAACAAGCTACAAAAAGCAACAATTCTATTTCCCTATTGTTTTTAAATTACCTTTGCACTTCAAAATTAGCCATGAAAACAACCCATATCATCATTCTGGTTTTAATTGCTGCAGCTATTGCAGTTTTAGTTCAATATAGTGGAGATTTAACAACCTATGAAACCATTGCGTCTGCAAAAGAAAAGGAAGGCAAATTTGTGAATCTTATTGCAAAATTAGACACTACCCAAGCAATCGAATACGATGCGGTAAAAAATCCCAACTATTTGAGCTTTACAGCTATTGATACACTTGGTAGTTCCATTAAAGTAATTTACCACGATACTAAGCCAACCGATATGGAAAAAAGCGAACGTATTGTTTTGAAGGGGAAAGTAAAGAATAATCAATTTGAGTGTGAGCATATTTTATTGAAATGTCCCTCCAAATACAAGGATGATCCAAATGCTATGCAAAAACAACTTCAAACTTCTAACTAACTTTTTTACAGCTAAGAAACGTATTCATGAATTATTTAGGTGAACATTTATTGCCCGGTCAAATTGGACATTTTTTTGCAATCTTTAGTTTAGTTGCCTCTTTGTTGGCAACTTTTGCTTTTTTTAGTGCTTCTAAAGCTAAATTAGTAGAAGATAAAAGACCTTGGTTAATTCTTGCAAGATGGGCTTTTTTAGCAGAGACCATTAGTATTTTGGTGCTATTTGGCTGCTTATATTATATTATTTCGAATCACTTATTTGAGTATAAATATGCTTATACGCACAGTGATTTAAGTTTACAATTCGAATACTTACTAAGTTGTTTTTGGGAAGGTCAGGAAGGGAGCTTTATGCTTTGGAGTTTTTGGCATTGTGTATTGGGATGGATTCTAATATGGAAAGCAGGAAAATGGGAGGCACCTGTAATGACTGTTATCAGCTTCGCCCAATTTTTTATAGCTACCATGCTTTTGGGGATTTACTTCTTTGGATCTAAGGTCGGAATCAGTCCGTTCGCATTATTGCGTAATGAAATGGATGCGCCAATTTTTAGCCAACCCAATTACTTAGACTTCATAAAAGACGGTACTGGATTAAATACATTGTTGCAAAACTATTGGATGGTAATTCATCCTCCCATTCTTTTCTTAGGTTTTGCTTCAACGATTGTTCCCTTTGCCTTTGCAATTGCAGGACTCGCTAAAAAAGAGCATGATTGGATTAAACCAGCATTACCATGGGCTTCATTTTCTGCGGCCGTATTAGGTACAGGTATTATGATGGGTGGTGCTTGGGCTTATGAAAGTTTGTCTTTTGGGGGATATTGGGCATGGGATCCTGTAGAAAATGCATCCTTAGTGCCATGGTTAACATTGGTAGCAGGACTACATACCAACCTGATTTATAAAAATAGCGGGTATTCTTTAAGACCTACTTACTTCTTCTATATCATCAGTTTTGTTTTAATTCTCTATTCTTCTTTTTTAACGAAAAGTGGAATTTTAGGAGACACTTCGGTACACTCTTTTACCGATATGGGATTGAATGCACAGTTGTTATTATTTGTGCTCATTTTCTTTGTGCCTGCAATGATTTTGTATTTTATTCGATATAAAAGTATTCCATCCATTGTAAAAGAGGAAAGCACCTACAGCAGAGAATTTTGGATGTTTATTGGATCATTAGTACTTTTTTTATCAGGCATGGTGATTATAGCCAAAACTTCTACTCCAGTCTGGAATAAAGTTTTTGGAACCAATATCGCACCGCCTCAAGACCCTGAGTTTGCACACAACCAAATCCAAATATTTGTTGCAATCATTTTAGGGATGCTTACTGCAACAACTCAATACTTAAAATATAAGGATACCCCTAAAGGAATGTTTTGGAAAAAAATCCTAATCCCTACAATTATAGCAATTGTTATTTCAGGAGCTATAAGTATTTGGGGAGATATCTCTTATACTAAAAAGGGGCCAGGATTTTTAGCTGCAATACACTTAGGTATATTTGCTGCTGTTTATGCTGTAATTGCTAATACGGCTTATTTATGGTTGGGAATAAAAGGCAAAATAAAGGCGGCAGGTCCATCTGTAGCACATATTGGGTTTGGATTAGTTTTAGTAGGGATACTGATTTCATCAGGTAAAAAAACCATATTGAGTTGGAACACCACAGGAGTAACTCCATTGAGTGTTGAAAGCAAAGATGAAAAAGGTAATCCTGCCGGAGATCCTGCTGAAAACCTTACTTTGTTTAAGGCGGTGGCAACTGATATGGGTAAATACATGGTTACTTATACTATGGATACCACCAATCCAAGAGATAGAAAAAGATACTTTGAAATTGATTTTAAAGCCAAAGACGGTTCTGAGCAATTCAAATTATACCCAGATGTAATTAAGAATAATAAAGGTATGGAAGGGTTTGCTGCAAATCCAGCAGCAAAGCACTATTGGCACAAAGACATTTTTGTTTACATTACTTCATTTCAAGAGAATAGGGCTGCAGATACGGTAAGCTTTAAAAATAAAGCAGTTAAAATAAACGATACGTTGTTTTATGGAAACGGCATGATGATCTTGAATAAAGTATCGGTTAATCCTAAAGAACTTCAAGCAAAATATAATGCAGATGAAACTGCATTATTCTTAGACATGACAATCATTTCTAAGGAAGGCAAACAATATCGCGCTTATCCAGGTATTGCTTTAAAAGGTCAAGAACTTCGTTCTTTACCGGATAGTGTTATTTCTCAAAGTCTTGTTTTGAAATTTAATAAAGTAATTGATCAAGAAGCTGGTAAGCTAGAAATTGGCGTTAAAGAAAGTGGGAATATTACAGATTTAATTACCCTTAAAGTATATGAGTTCCCCATGATCAATTTATTATGGTTAGGAATTGTCATCATGGTAATTGGATTTGTAATGTCGATTATTCAGCGCGTTAAACAATTACAAAAGTCTGTTTTGTAATATCGGCAGCGAAGGTTACTTTTTTTGTGTCTTGGTATTAATATTAGTCAAATATGACTAAATTTAGTTACTGTGAAACTCGTTAACCGCTATATTATCTTGATTTCATTCTTCTTTTTGGCCAATCATCAATATTTGCTTGGGCAAGAAAAGGGTTCATATGATACCGTTCGAGTATATGCATTTGTTACTGCTACAGGAGATACCATTGGTGAGTCTTGGTTACCCAATGTTTTGGTTGAAGGGAAGCTAACTGCTGCTGCTAAAAAATACTGGGCTGAGTGGACCAGATTACGAAACGCGGTTTATGTTACCTATCCTTATGCAAAAGCTGCTTCTAGAATTATCAATGAAATCAATTTGCAACTGGTTAATGTAAAGGATAAGAAGGTTCGAAGACAAATTATCCGATCCAGAGAAAAAGAAATGAAAAAGCAGTTCACAGATCAATTAACGAAATTATCTGTTTACCAGGGTAGGGTATTGATGAAACTCATCAATAGAGAAACTGGCAATAATTGCTATGAAATAATTGATGAGTATAAAGGATTTGTAACAGCTGCATTTTGGCAAACAGTTGCGGTGATTTTTGGAGGTAATCTAAAACAAGCTTACGACCCTACTAGTAAAGATGCGGATATGGAAAAAATTGTAAAGGACGTAGCAAGAATGTATGGGTATCCCGGGTAATTAAATATTTTGTTCAAGAAATGCTTTAAATGTTTTTCTTGAAATCATTTTCGCTCCTAAGCTAGCAAGATGATCTGTATATACCTGGCAATCTATTAAAACAACACCTTCTTTGATGAGTTGTTTCACCAACTGTATAAAAGCAAATTTGCTTGCATTTGAAACACTGCTAAACATACTTTCTCCAAAAAAAAGTTTACCCATTTTAATTCCATATAATCCGCCTATTAATTGATCTCCTTGCCAGGTTTCAGCAGAAATAGCAATTCCTTTTTGGTGCAATTGGTTGAAGGCAAATTCTACATCATTGGTTATCCAAGTTCCATTTTGACCTTCTCTTGTTTGGTTTTTACAACGATTGATTACTTCGGAAAAAGCGGTATTGGTTTTAAATTGAAACAGGTTTTTTTTAATCACTTGTTTCATGCTTTTGCTGATGATTAATTCTTCTGGAAATAGAACAAATCTCGGATCAGGGCTCCACCATAAGGGAGTTTCGCCCTCGTACCAAGGGAAAATACCTTTTTGATAAGCCAAAATTAGACGGTCTACGGAAAGGTCTCCGCCAATCGCTAATAACCCATCTGCTAATGCCTCTTCAATAGGTGGAAACCAAATTTTATGGGAAAGTACATGCATTAGTTGTTCAATTCAACAGTGGCGCCTATGCCTCTGTCTGTAATGCTGTTGCACATGGGTTTCAACGTGTCATAATCCCCTTTTTTTACAGCATACTTTCCCTTGTGATGAATAAATAAGGCGCACTGTTCAGCTTGCTCTAAACTATGTCCACAAATTTCCATCAAGGTTTCAATGACCCATTCAAAAGTGTTTACTTCATCATTCCAAACTACAAGACTATATGAATCTGCTATAGCTGTGTCTGTGTCTGATTCAATGGCTTCCCCAATTTGAGGATTATTCAAAAAAATGAAATTAGACATGGTGCAAAATTATGCTAAGGAGGTCTATTTCAAAAAAAATGAATTTTTATTACTAAAAAGTTTATTTTTTTTTGGGTAATTTGATTGGAGACCCTATTTTTGCACTCCCAAACAATAAGGGAGCATAGCTCAGTTGGTTTAGAGCATCTGCCTTACAAGCAGAGGGTCCGCGGTTCGAACCCGTGTGCTCCCACACAGTAGCCTCGATTTATCGAGGCTATTTTTTTTCTATTCATCCTACATCATACAAGCTATCTATTAAATCGGTAAATTGAGTGAATTCAAGTTATTCCAATGAAGAAATTGTTTTTTACCAGTATTTTTTTAACGATTGTATTACCTATGTTAGGCCAAGCATATAAAACAGCCAATAGAAAAGCAAGTACAACTACCGTTCAACTCTATAATAATCTATTTAGCATTTTGCCAAAAGGGATTTTATTCGGACACCAAGATGATCTGGCCTATGGATTAGGTTGGGAATATATTCCTGGTAAAAGTGTGGTGCAAGATGCGGTTGGAGAATACCCCGCAATGTATGGCTGGGAACTTGGTGACCTTGAGTTAGGGGCAATTTTTAATTTAGACAGTGTTCCTTTTAACAAGATGAAAAATTTTATTAAAGAGGGATATGAGAAAGGAGGGGTGATTACCATTAGTTGGCATGCAAATAACCCAGTAACAGGTAAAAATGCATGGGATATATCAGGAAATGCGGTTGCAGCAATTATTCCAGGAGGATCAAAACATGAAATGTATAAAGTATGGTTAGACAGAGTAGCAAATTTCATGCTTGATTTAAAAGGACAAAGAGGAGAATATATACCAGTAATTTTTAGACCATTTCATGAGTTAACAGGGAATTGGTTTTGGTGGTGTCAGAATGTATGTACACCTGAGCAGTATAAAAAGTTATGGCAGTTTACTTTTGATTATTTAACGAATGCCAAGCAAGTGCATCATTTGTTGTGGGCTTATAATCCTGAAAAGTTTGAATCAGAAGCACAGTTCATGCAATATTATCCAGGGGATGATTTTGTAGACGTGATGAGTTTTGATTTTTATCAATACGGTGATCCATCTACTAATACAGACTTCGAACAAACATTAGATAAACGATTAGGAATTTTAACATCAGTTGCTCGGAAGCATCAAAAACTTCCAGCTTTTGCTGAGACTGGTTTCATGAATATACCTTATGCAGAGTGGTTTACTAAGAAATTAATGAAAGGGATAGGGAATCATCAAATTTCCTATATCCATCTTTGGAGAGATGGTGGATTAGTGAATGGCACTGGTAAATACCGTTTTGCACCCTCTCAGGATCATTTTATACCAGTTGGTAGAGATCCGTCCTTTATGGACTTTTATAAGCTCTATATCTCTGGTAAGTTCATTTTCGAGAAAAAGGCTCGTGAGTTAAAACTTTACAAATGAAACATTTCCTCCTTTTAATATTCCTATTTTTTGCTTTCAAAGCAAATGGACAAAACCAATTATATGATTCTGTATTAGCTAAAAAATTAGGTGCAGATAATAATGGAATGAAAGGGTATATATTGGTTTTACTAAAAACTGGCCCTAACAATACTACCAACAAACTTTTCATTGATAGCTGTTTTGCAGGGCATATGCAGAATATGGGCGTAATGGTAAAAGCGGGTAAACTTGTTGTTGCAGGACCGTTAGGTAAGAATGATAAAACCTATAGAGGTATTTTTATTTTGAATTTGACCAATATTGCAGAGGCTGAAAAATTACTGCAAACAGATCCTGCTATTCATTCAGGATTACTTGCTGCTGAATTGTATAATTGGTATGGTTCTGCTGCATTATCAGAATATTTACCCTTTGCAGAAAAGGTCAGTAAAAATTAAATTTCTTTAATACCAAAACTAAGTGGCTATGAAAAAATTAGTTCAATACGTTAATGAATTGAAAACTTATTTGCCTAGTGCATCTTCACTCAATGAAAAAGTTTCTTCTTCAAGCGTTGGTTGGCATATTGATCATTCTTTGTTGGTACTATCACAAATTATTGCCGCAATGGAAACTTCCGATCCAGTTAACTATCAGTATCATTTTAATTTCAAACGTTTTTTAGCTTTTAGTATGAATCGATTTCCTAGAGGGGCTGCAAAAGCGCCTAAGCAAGTTAAACCTACTGAAGCATTCGATGAAACCACTACTATTGCAGCTTTTGAAAATATAATGCGTCGTTTAACGGTGCTTGAAAATTTAGCACCCAATCAGTTTTTCTTGCATCCATTTTTTGGGAAATTGAATAAAAAGGCAGCCATTAAAATGCTTACTATTCATACTGCACATCATATTTTGATTATAAAAGACATCATTCAAAAACAAGCGTAGATTCCCTATATAAAGATAGTACCTTTGCAAAAAGGTAATTGTATGATACAAGCTAAAGGATTCGGAGCTACCAGTAAAGAAAGTGAAATAGCTCCCTTGACATTCAACCGAAATGAAGTAGGTCCAACAGATGTTTTAATTGATATATTGTATTGTGGAATTTGCCATTCTGATATTCATACAGCAAGGGGTGAATGGGGTCCTGCTATTTATCCTGTTGTGCCTGGTCATGAAATTGTAGGAAAAATAGTAAAGGTAGGTGACCAAGTAACCCAATTTAAAGTAGGTGATATTGCTGGAGTGGGCGTATTTGTTGACTCTTGTAGAACTTGTAATCCCTGTCAAAAAGGACTAGAGCAATATTGTGAAGCGGGTATGGTTCCTACTTACAATGGCTATTATCGTGACAAGAAAACGCCAACTTATGGGGGCTATTCTAACTGTTATGTAGTTGATGAAAAATACACATTACATATTCCTCAAAAAGAAAATTTAGCGGGGGTGGCTCCACTACTTTGTGCAGGCATAACCACTTATTCACCACTTAAATTTGCAGGAGTAGGGAAGGGTCATAAAGTGGCTGTACTGGGCTTAGGTGGCTTAGGGCATATGGCGGTAAAATTTGCAGCATCATTTGGTGCCGAAGTCACTATGTTGAGTACCTCTCCATCTAAAGAAGCAGATGCAAAAAAATTAGGTGCGCATCATTTTGCTTTATCTACTGATCCCGCACAAATGAAAGCTTTAAAAGGAAAATTTGATTTTATTTTGAACACAGTTGCTGCTGCTCATGATATCAATAAATTTTTAGATCTACTGACTTTAGAAGGTAAAATGATTCTAGTAGGTATTCCTCCTGAAGAAAGTGCCTATAGCGCAGCTAAACTAATTTCAAAAAGAAGAAGCATTATAGGTTCAATGATTGGCGGAATAGCAGAAACCCAAGAAATGCTAGATTATTGCGCTGAACACAATATTTACTCAGATATTGAATTGATTGGAGTAAACGAAATAAATGCCGCTTATGAAAGAGTCATCAAATCGGATGTAAAATATCGGTTTGTGATTGATATGAAAACCCTTTAGTTTTCTATTTCGACTACTAATTCAACTTCTACCGCCATATTAAAGGGGAGTGTGTTGGTTCCAATTGCAGAACGAGCATGCTTCCCTTTTTCACCTAAAGCAAGTACCATTAAGTCAGAAAAACCATTCATGACTTTAGGTTGGTCATAGAAATCTGCACTACTATTCACCAAACCCAACACTTTTACAATCCGTTTTATTTTCGAAAGTTCACCTAATTCTTTTTTCAATACCGCTAATTGATTTATGGCGGTGAGTCTTGCCGCAGCATACCCGTCTTCAATAGTTAGGTTCATTCCTAATTTGCCAGTGATGTATTTGCCTGTTTGATCCGAAGGCCCTTTACCAGAAAGAAATAGTAAATTACCAGTTCTAACAGCGTTTACATAGTTGGCAACAGGAGCAGATAAGTTCGGGAGCACAATACCAGCTGATGCCAATTTTTCCTCTGGTGTTTGTGCGAATGTTTTGGTGACTAAAAAAATACCGGTCAGGAATAATATTTTCTTCATTTTAAGGATGGTTAGGGTTAATGAGTGCAGGAAGTTGCTTGGGTTGGTGAATACGAAATTGTTTATGTGGAATGAATTCGCCAGTTACTAATTCAACCGATTTTTTTGGGACCTTAAAACTTGTAGCTAGAAAATCAATCAGAAATGCAGTTGCTTTTCCCTTTTCCGGGGCAGTCATGATGCTTATTTTTATTTGATTGCCTTTTACCTTACCCCATGAATTGGTTCTAGCCCCAGCACTGACCAAAATGTTTAAACTCAATACATCATTATCCCAGTTGTAAAAGGAAGCATTCATGAATTAAATTTAATGATTGCTGTACATTTTTTCACCTGCTGTAATAGCAAAGGGTAAAATATTTTGTGGCGGTGGGATGGGGCAGGTAGCAAATGGAGTAAATACACAAGGTGGATTATAAGCTTTGTTAAAATCAATCATAAAGTCGGGTGATTCCGCATCTGATTTTAGGATATATAAAAACCTTCCAGCAGCATAAGTAGATTGTCCTGATGTGGCGTCTCCCATTACAATTAATAAATAGTCACCTTCTGAAATAGCGTCTAGTGTATAAAACTGTCCTTTGTATTCAAATCGAATTTTACCTACTAATTCAGTTGGATTTTCTTGGCCCAATGCATTCTTAATCACAATATTTTGTTTAAACGCAGGCTTAATAAAGTTGGCTTTAAAACGCCAATTGCTATCTGTTTCAAAATATTTAATGCCTGCAAAATTCTTCAATTGATTTGATTGAAGGTTTCTTAATCTGACCCCAATTTTTTCGCTACGTTTTATAATGGTGAATCGTAAGTTTTTATGATTTACAACGGCAGAAGGTTTGGAATCACTAAATAATAATATTTTAGATTGAGTATTTTTTTCATCTACTATATAGCTAATGCCAGTGGCAGGTTTTAACCAAACACTGTCCCCTTTTCTAATCAATTCTCCACCATTCGAAACGATGGTTCCAGCAGGAAATAAAAGGTCGTTTTTAGGATTAGATCCAAATTTATTTACGCCCTCTTTTAACCAAAGCAGTCCTTCTAAATTAAGCCATCCATCTTCTGCTTTTAGTGCACGTATGCGAGCCCTTTTCCAATCTTCAATTTGAGCTGCATGGTCTTTTATTAATAATTCATCGGCATGTTTATTAAAGCTGTCTATAAATGCTTGATAATACTGGCCGGTAGCAGGGCCGGCAAAGCCTGCGTGAATATTTTGAATGGTTCTATCCGAACGAATAAAAAGCGTAGTAGGGAATCCTGTAAAATTTTTTAACTGAGGGAATGTTTTTAAAACAGATTCGCCGTTAGATAGTCCACCAAAAACTTGTTGATATTCGATTCCGAATTTTTCTTTGAATCGAGCCATTGTTTTTTGTGCGTATCCCAATTCGTCTTTTACTTCAAATTGTGCAGTAATTATTTCAATGCCTCTGGCTTTATTTGCTTTGTACCATCCTGATAGAAATTTGGCTTCATCAGCGCAATTAGGGCACCAGGTTCCTCCAATCGTTAAAATTACAGGTTTGTTAAAGTAGGCAGAATCATCTAAGCTAACTTTTTTGCCTGCTAGATTGGGTAAACTAAAACTGAAAGGAGTTAATTTATTTGTTAATTGGGTTAAAGCAGAAGGATTCGCAACCAAAGCTGCTTCGTTTTTGTAGGCCCGAATGAACTGAACCGACTTCAATCCTTGCTGAATCCCTTTTAGAGATCCATCTGGTTCAATAGTACCTTTAAATAATAAAGGCGAATAACCTATAAATAGGGAAAACTTAAATTCTTTACCCTGAATGGATCCAAAAGAATATCTAGTATCTCCACTGGGTCTTAAAAATGTTACTCCACCCTTGTTCCCGTTTTGATTAAACAGACCAATAGCTTTAACTTGTTTGCCTGAGTCTGTAGTAAATACCACTTCATATTTGCCAGCAATATTTTGAGTTGGAGTTTGATTTTCTTCTATGAAACGTTGGGTATTATTTTGTTCAACTTCAATAGGAAAAGCATCTTCTCCATTGGTTTGTCTGCGCCAAGAGCCTTTTAATATTTTATTATTATTTATCCCGATGGTCATCAGCCGATCAAACTGATTGATCCATATTTGTAAGCTATCTTTTACCTGTATTAATTGGCCACCAAAATACTCTTCCGGTCCGTTGATAAAATAAACTTTATAATCTCCTGCGCTGTCGACCCTAACAGAGAAATTAAATGGAATCTCTTCCCCATTGTATAACGGAAAAATGCCCCTCCATTCACCCAATGGGTTAAATGAATGCTGCGCATGAATGGATAAGCTGGAGAGGAATAAAAACGAGAAAAGAATTGCTGGACGCATATAAGTCTATAAAATTAGTAGACAAAAGTAGTTGATTTCGGATTAATTGAGTTGTAGGGCCGGTAATCGATAGTGTTGGCTATCATAAACAAACAACTCTTCAATGGTATAAGTCCAATATTTATATAATGGGGTTTTAACTAAATACTGGTCTGCCGCTTCCTTAGTATCTGTATTCATAGTAATCCAACAGGTTTGAGATTCCATACTTACTGCATAACTATCAATGATACCTTTATTCATTAAGAAATTAATATAAGTTCGATGAGCTGGCACCAGTGTCATGAACTGGTCGTCCATTTTAAAATGAATAATTGCTTGAAACTTCTTCATAGAATAATAATTACAATTGTGTATGCAACAAGTTTTGTGCCTATCCTAAATAAATGGCAATTTGTCTTTAAAAATATACATCCTCAAACATTTCAATTGAAGTAGGTTTATTGGGCAATAATTGTATAGCTATGACATTAAATTGTATTCTTTTATATTGTGGGTTTTGATAATGATAAAATGCGGCAGCTAATTTGAGCCTTTTCATTTTAATTTTACTGATACTTTCCTCCGGATAACCAAAATCCATTGACTTTCTGGTTTTTACTTCAACAAATACCAATAAGTTTTGAATTGAGGCGATAATATCAATTTCAAAATGTTTACAACGCCAGTTTCTCTCTATAATCAAATAATCTTTTTCTAATAAGAAAGCAACAGCTATTTCTTCGCCTGCTGTACCAGTTTCTAAATGATTCTTTTGCATGATAAACAAGATAATGGTCATTTTATCGTTAATTACAAGTATAAACACTTAAATATGCAGCTGAACGAACGGATTTTTAAATTAAAAGGAGTTATCCAGCATTATGCTTGGGGTGGTCATTTATTTATTCCCCAATTATTAAATAGTGATGAATCTACTGATAAACCATCCGCAGAATATTGGATGGGGGCACATCCTTCGGCACCTTCAAAGCTCTTAGTTGGTCAAGATTGGGTATCATTAAATCAGCTAATTACAGAAGATCCTGCAACAACTATAACTACATCAGTAATGGGGCGATTTGGCGAATTACCCTATTTGTTTAAAGTATTGGATGTGAAAGATATGCTTTCAATTCAGGTACACCCTACAAAAGAATCAGCTGAAATCGGATTTGCTGAAGAAAATAAAGCAGGTATTCCGATTAATGCCCCTCATCGAAACTATAAAGATCAAAACCATAAACCAGAAGTGATGGTTGCATTAAGTGAATTCTGGTTGTTGCATGGTTTTAAGTCTAAAGAAGCTTTAGAAGAAGTGTTGATTGACACACAAGAATTGAAAATTTTATTACCATTATTTAGACAAGCTGGTATAAAAGGCTTGTATCAGTTTGTAATGGAAATGGAACACGAAGATGTTAATAATATGCTTGCTCCACTTGTTAAAAGGGCTATACGGTTAAAAAAAGAAGGAAGCATTGATAAAACTAATCCTGGATGGTGGGCAGCTAAGTTGTATGAAGAAAATGGAATTACGGAAAACATCGATCGAGGTATTTTTTCGATTTATTTTTTCAACATTGTTTATGTAGATAAAGGTGGAGCAGTTTTTCAAAAAGCTGGAGTGCCCCATGCTTATTTAGAGGGGCAGAATATCGAATTAATGGCCAATAGCGATAATGTCTTAAGGGGTGGATTAACACCTAAACATGTGGATGTTCCAGAATTAATGAAACATACTTTATTTGAATCGGTTGTACCTAATGTAATGAAAGGCAATCCAGGGGCTGGGGGAGAAGTTGTTTATCCTTGTCCCGTTCCTGATTTTGGTTTGAGTAAAATTGAATTGAAAACGGGAGAGAACTATTTCGGTAAAAGTTTTTCTTTAGAAATTATGATTGTAACAGAAGGAGCAGTAATCGTAAATCAACACCTTGTTTTAAAGAAAGGGGAGGCTGCAGCTGTCTTAGCGGATACCCCTTATGAATTGAATGGAACAGGGAATTCGACTATTTTTAAAGCTTTTGTTCCATCTATTTGAGGATTATTCACATAATGGGTAAAAATGAAAACCATTCTTTGATGAATAGCCTTATTTTTGTTCCCGAAATAGACTGAAATGAAACTGAACAAACAATTTATATTTTCTCTAGTATTAATGGTTCTTGCATCTGCAATTTACCGTGTGTTTCCTAATCGACCAATGGGCTTTGCACCCCAAATGGCTATTGCGGTTTTTGCTGGATCTCTTTTTGTAAAAAACAAAAAATTAGCTTTTTTACTTCCTTTGCTTTCTATGTTTATTTCAGATGGATTATATCATATTCTGTATATGAATGGACTTACAGAAATCACTGGTTTTTATGATGGTCAATGGAAGAACTATTTATTAATTATTGGTTTAACGAGCATTGGGTTCTTGGTTAAACAAGATAAAGTTTCATCAATTGCAGGTGCGTCAGTTGCAGCGCCTACCATTTATTTTATCCTTTCAAACGGGCTTGTTTGGTTAGGTGGTGGAGGATTTCACAGACCTAAATCAATTGAAGGATTGATGATGACTTATGCTGATGGTTTACCCTTCTATCCAAATAGTATCTACTCCACAATATTTTTTAGCTTGGTACTTTTTGGAACATGGTATTTCATCAAGCGCAATGCTGCTAAATTAAATTTGGCTTAAGCATTTTCTGCTTCATATACTTCGTCAATCAACAAATGTTTTCCATCTGCTGCCTGAGTTGCTAACTCATCGCATCTATTATTCATTGCATTATCGGCATGCCCTTTAACCCAAACAAATCTAACTTGATACTGTTTGGCTAACTCATAGTATTGTAACCAGAGGTCTTTGTTTTTTTTGCCTCCCTTAAAATCTGTTTTTATCCAATTCTGTAACCATCCTTTTTGCACACTATCTACAATATATTTACTATCCGTATAAATGGTTACAGGAATTGCTGTTTTGGTTAAGGATTGCAATGCAACAATAACTCCCATTAACTCCATACGATTGTTGGTAGTTAATCTAAAGCCAGCTGAAATTTCTTTTCTCTTTTGGCCCCAAATAAGTACAATTCCATAGCCTCCAGGTCCTGGGTTCCCTCTTGCCGCTCCGTCAGTATAAATCATTAATTGATGAGACATGGCGCGAAATAAATACATTTTGCGCATTATACCTGAAACACACCTGTATTGAATTGCGCTAAATGTGGGTTGTGGTTTGCAGCTGTAATACTTTCAGCAATTAATTGTCTTGTATTGATTGGATCAATGATTTCATCTACCCATAATCTAGCCGCAGCATAATACGGGGTAGTTTGTTGATAGTATCTATCTTTAATGGTATCTAGTAATGTTTTTTCTTCTTCAGGAGTCACTGCTCTTCCTTTTGATTTCATGGTTGCAACCTGAATTTGTGCAAGGGTTTTAGCGGCTTGATCACCGCCCATTACGGCAATCTTTGCAGATGGCCATGCAAAAATAAATCTTGGATCATACGCTTTGCCGCACATTGCATAATTGCCTGCACCATAACTATTACCAATTACAATGGTGATTTTTGGAACAATTGAGTTGGCCACTGCATTCACCAATTTAGCTCCATCCTTAATAATGCCGCTATGTTCACTTCTACTACCCACCATGAAGCCGGTAACGTCTTGTAAAAAAACCAATGGAATTTTTTTCTGATTACAATTCATAATAAATCGTGCTGCTTTATCTGCACTATCATTATAAATAACACCACCAATTTGCATTTCACCTTTTTTGCTTTTGCAAACCAAACGTTGATTCGCTACAATGCCCACAGCCCATCCTTCAATGCGCGCATATCCACATAAAATGGTTTTGCCATAGTCTTGTTTAAATTGATCAAACTCGCTATTGTCTACCATTCGCTCAATAATTTCAAGCATATAATAAGGTTTCAAATTACCTTCTGGAATAATGCTATAAATTTCTTCTGGATTTTTTGCTGGTGCAATAGGAGCTATCCGATCAAACTCTGCAGTTTCAGGGGCTCCCATTTTACTAATAATTTTTTTGATATGGTCAAGACAGTCATGCTCTGTCTTAAATTTATAGTCTGCAATGCCACTAATTTCTGTATGTGTGATTGCGCCCCCCAGTGTTTCATTGTCAATGTCTTCTCCAATTGCAGCTTTCACTAAATAGGATCCAGCTAAAAAAATACTTCCATTCCCTTCTACCATCAGTGTTTCATCGCTCATAATCGGCAAATATGCTCCGCCCGCAACACATGCTCCCATCACTGCAGCAATTTGAGTAATGCCCATTGCACTCATTCTTGCATTGTTTCTAAACACTCTTCCGAAATGTTCTTTATCAGGAAATATTTCGTCTTGCATCGGTAAAAAAACGCCCGCACTATCCACTAAATAAATGATGGGTAATTTATTTTCCATTGCAATTTCTTGCATACGTAAATTCTTTTTGCCTGTTATCGGAAACCAAGCTCCAGCTTTTACCGTCTGATCATTGGCTACAATAACACACTGTCTTCCACTTATATAGCCTACACCCGCAACTGTTCCTCCTGCAGGACAACCGCCTTCTTCTTCATACATTCCGAATGCTGCAAAGCCACCTATTTCTGAGAATGGTTTATCTTGATCACATAAATAAGCAATACGTTCTCTTGCAGTTAGCTTATTTCTTTCTTTCTGCTTTTCAATTGCTTTTTTGCCACCTCCTAATGCAATCTTTTCCATGCGCTGTCTCATTTCACTTAGCATTAATTTCATCCAATCTTCATTACGGTTTTGACTCAAATTCATATACGAACAGTTGTTAGTTTGCAAATATAAGTGTACTTTAAGTATATTTAAGATATGACGTACGACTTTATCATAATTGGGGCAGGTTCAGCAGGTTCAGTATTGGCTAATCGATTATCAGAAAACCCTGAAAACAAAGTGCTTTTACTAGAGGCGGGAGGCCCAGACAATAAATCAGAGATACATATACCTGGTGCATTTGGCGAATTGCATCGTACTGAAGTAGATTGGCAATTCTGGGGTACACCACAGCCTGCTTTGAATAATCGAAAATTATATATACCACGTGGAAAAACATTGGGAGGAAGCAGTTCAACCAATGCAATGGCTTATGTGCGGGGCAATAAGGCTGATTTTGATGAATGGGAAGCATTAGGAAATCCTGGTTGGGGATATAAAAATGTACTACCATTTTTTATTAAATCAGAATTCAATGAAAATATTGAATCTACTTTTCATGGTCAAGAGGGACCCATGCATATTAGTTATGCCAAGCAGCCAAGTGTATTTGCGGAAGCATTTATTGAGGCTTGTGAACAAATAGGTATTCCTAAAAATGGAGATTATAATGGGGCTGTGCAAGAAGGAGCCCATCTATTACAATTCAATATAAAAAATAGTAAACGATATAGTGCTGCAGCGGCTTTTTTAAAGCCTGTATTAAATCGAAAGAATTTAGTCGTAAAAACAAATACGCGTGTAAAGAGAATTCTAATTGAAAATGGAACTGCTGTTGGAGTTGAAATTACTTCAGGCAATACCAATTCAGAAAGAATCAATTGCAATAAAGAAGTTTTACTTTCTGCAGGTGCAATTCAATCTCCTCAATTGCTGATGCTTTCAGGAATTGGGGATCCAACAGAATTAAAGCGGGTAGGGATCGATGTGTTAGTTTCATTACCGGGTGTAGGTAAAAATTTGCAAGATCATTTTTGGAGCGGGGTGACTGTTCAAACAAATATTCCCTCTGCTAACTCATTATTAAAACCATGGAACAAAACCAAAGCAATCTTACAACATGTATTGTTTAAAAAAGGGCCATTGAGTAATAGTCCCTTAGAAGCAAATGCATTTATTCAGTTACAAGAAAATTTAAATCGGCCAGATATTCAGTATCATTTTGCTCCAATCGGAATTGCTACTGATTATTCAACGGATATATACAATTTAAATACTTTTCCAACTACTGATGGGATAGGTATCATGTCTATTTTATTACATCCTGAAAGTAGAGGGACTATTGGCTTAAGATCTGCCAATCCTTTGGATACCGTCAATATTAATCATCAGGTATTGAGTTCAGTTAAAGACCAGCATTTGCTTGTTCAAGCGATTAAAAAGTCTATGGCTATTTTTTCTGCTCCTGCATTACAAGTATTCTCAGATAACAATACTACTTTCCCTTCTTCAACAGCAACAGATGAAGAAATTGTAGACCATATTCATAAAACCCTTGAAACACTTTACCATCCTGTGGGGACTTGTAAAATGGGGGATGATAATATGGCAGTTACCGATCATACTTTAAAAGTTAAAAAAGTAAAAGGGCTAAGGGTAGTAGATGCTTCTATTATGCCTACTATTGTGTCTGGTAATACCAATGCGGCTACTATTATGATTGCAGAAAAAGCTGCATCCATGATACTCTCAGATAATTAATATGTCATAATTACACATTGTTTACTATTTTAGCGTCAATAAATTTATACCCTTGGCTACCTCTAAAAAAACGATTGCTGCAAAGGCAGATATTTCTGCTATAGAAAAAAAAGTAAAAGCTGCACCGAAAAAAGCTGCACCAAAAAAAGCTGCGCCGAAAAAAAAGGAAACTACTTCTAAGAATGAAGTAGTAGAAAAAAAAGCTGCTCCTAAAAAAGCTGCAACTAAGGCGCAATTGAAACTGCAATTTCAAATAAGATATCATACAGCATTTGGTCAAAATATTTTTTTGACAGGCAATCATGTACTACTAGGTAATGGAGATATTGGCAATGCTGTTCCAATGCAATATTTGAATGATCAAACTTGGACAGTAAATATTGATTGGCCAAATGAAGCCAATAAAGAATCTATTCAATACAATTATGTTTTAGTGAATGCTGATGGAACAGCAGTGATTGATTGGGGTACAGACAGAGTGTTAGATTTACAAGCGTATAAAACTAGCCAAATACAAGTAGTAGATACCTGGAATCATGCTGGTTATTTTGAAAATAGTTTTTATACAGAAGCATTTCAGCAAGTATTGTTAGCTGAATCTAAAACTGAATACAAGGTTAAAGCGACCAAACAAGCTACTCATATTTTTAGGGTTAAAAGCCCCTTACTTTCTAAAAATCAAGTTATTTGTTTATCTGGTTCATTTAAAGATGCTGATAACTGGTCAGATACCCATCTATTAATAATGGGGAAAACAGCATCATCTCCTTTCTTTGAACTAAGCTTGAATTTAAGTAAAGACCAATTTCCAATTGCCTATAAATATGGTATATATGATATTGAATTAAATAAATTAATTCAGTTTGAAGCTGGAGATAATCGAGTATTACATCATCCGGTTATAAAAGATCAACTAACGATTGTGAATGATGGGTTTACTTATTTGCCCAATCAAACATGGAAGGGTGCTGGAGTTGCCATTCCTGTTTTTAGTTTAAGAACTCAATCAAGTTTTGGGGTAGGAGAATTTACTGACTTAATTAAAATGGTTGACTGGGCCGAACAAGTTGGTTTAAAAATGATCCAATTACTTCCTGTAAATGATACTACTGCTACAAATACCAACAAGGATTCTTACCCTTATGCGGCAATATCTGCTTTTGCCTTACATCCTTTGTATTTAAATCTCAGTAAAATTGTAAATAAAACGCAGGTTAAACAATTACAACAATTAGAAAAAGAGCGACTTCAATTGAATGCTTTAGCTACAGTTGATTATGCTTCAGTAATACAATTGAAATTCAATTTTGCTAGAAAAATTTACAAAGCAAATGGTAAGGAATTATTACAGCAATCTTCTTTTTTAGCATTCTATCAACAGAATAAACATTGGTTAGTTCCTTACGCAGTATTCTGTTATTTAAGGGATGAATATGGAACAGTCGATTTTAGTAAATGGCCTGCTTACAAGCATTATAAAGAACAGGATATTGAAGCATTGGTTCAACCTGATTCTAGAGCGTACGATGATATTGCGTTTCATTATTTTTTACAGTATCATTTACACTTGCAACTAAAAGAAGCTGCTGCTTACGCTCATTCGAAGGGGATCATTATTAAAGGGGATATCGCAATTGGTGTTTATCGATATGGTGCAGATACTTGGCAACATCCTGATTTATTTCATATGGATTTTCAAGCCGGTGCGCCACCAGATGATTTTGCAGTAACAGGTCAGAACTGGGGATTTCCAACATACAATTGGCAGCGGATGCAAGAAGATGGTTTTGCCTGGTGGAAGCAGCGCTTTGAACAAATGAGTCATTATTTTGATGCATTTAGAATTGATCATATACTCGGATTCTTTAGAATATGGAGTATTCCACTTGATGCCGTAGAAGGAATTATGGGGCATTTTGTTCCTGCTATACCTATCGCTGCATCCACTTTTGCAGACAATGGGATTTGGTTTAATTATGATCGATATACAAAGCCCTATATCACTGATGCAGTACTCTGGGAAATTTTTGGGTACGATAATGAATTAGTGAAAAGTATGTTTTTAATTCATCACGAAAATGGCACCTATTCTTTAAAGCCAGGTTTTGAAACCCAAAGATTGGTGGAGCAACATTTTACTACAATAGAGCAAGATGAGCATCACCACAAAATCAAGAAAGGAATTTTTAGTTTAATCAGTAATATTCTATTATTTGATTCAGACGGAACAGGAAAATATTTTCACTTTAGATTTGGGATAGAGAACACTTCTTCCTTTAAAAATTTAGAATACTCTACGCAAGAACAATTACGCGGTTTATATGTGAATTATTTCTTTAAACAACAGGATGATTTTTGGAAAAAAGAGGCTTACAAAAAATTGCCTTCTCTAAAAAGGGTTACCAATATGCTGGTTTGTGGCGAAGATTTGGGAATGGTTCCTTCTTGTGTTCCTGAAGTGATGCAGCAATTAGGTTTGTTGAGTTTAGAAATTCAGCGGATGCCCAAAAATCCTGAAAAGCAATTTTTTCATCCCAATGATGCTCCTTATTTAAGTGTAGTAACTCCCTCTACTCATGATATGAGTACCATAAGAGGGTGGTGGGAAGAAGACAAAGCTCAAATTCAACATTTTTATAACTATGAATTAGGGCAATGGGGTGATGCTCCTCATTATTGCGAAGCTTGGATCAACAAAGCCATTGTTATGCAACATTTATTTTCACCTGCAATGTGGAGCGTTTTCCAGATTCAAGATTTGATGGGTATCAATGAAAAAATCAGAAGAGATAATCCACAAGAAGAGCAAATTAATGTACCTGCAAATCCAGATCACTATTGGTGTTACAGAATGCATAACTCTATTGAATCACTAATGGAACAAACTGATTTTAATAGTGAGCTAAAAAGTTTTATTAAAAAATCGGGTCGATAAATTAATGCTGTGATACTTCAATTTACGCAAACCAATCTTCCTTTTATAGATCCTTTTACGATCTCTAATGGAAGAACCAAAACACATCAAACGGCTCTGTTGGTTGCATTATCAGCAGGTCCGTTTATTGGCTATGGGGAAGCTCCTGCCATTGCTTATTATAATATTTCTGTTGAGCAAATGATTGACGACTTAACTAAAAAGCAAAAGTTAGTTGAAAAATTTGCCTTAACCGACCCTGAGCGTTATTGGCATTATTTGCATCATTTATTTCCTCAGAATCCCTTTTTGGTTGCTGCTTTAGATATGGCAGGATGGGATTTATATGGTCAAATGAAAGCAAAGCCTTTGTATCAGCTTTGGAATACAGAATGGACAACCGAATTACCCGAATGTGATTACACGATAGGAATTGATTCCGTTGAAAAAATGGTTCAAAAGATGAAGGCAAAGCCTTGGCCAATTTATAAGATAAAACTTGGAACCCCTGATGATATAGATATTATTGAATCACTTCGTAAACATACGGATGCCATTTTTAGGGTAGATGCCAATGCCGGTTGGACAACGGAGCAAGCTTTAAAACTTATACCAGCGTTAGCTCAACTAGGTGTTGAATTCATAGAACAACCTTTGGCTAAAGACAATTGGGAGGGGATGAAAATATTATTTAACAATTCAAGTTTGCCATTGATAGCAGACGAGTCTTGTGTAAATGAACAAGATGTGGCAAAATGTCTAGGTTTTTTTCATGGAATTAATATCAAGTTAACCAAATGCAGTGGTATCACTCCTGCTAGAAGAATGATTCAAGAAGCACGTTCATTAGGATTAAAAGTTATGATGGGGAGTATGAATGAATCTGTGATTGGTTCAGCTGCAATTGCACATTTTTTACCCCAATTAGATTATGTAGATATGGATGGGCCTTTGTTGCTTGCTGAAGCAAATGCAAAAGGAGTTGCGTTTGATCATGGGAAAGTAATTCTATCTAATAAACCTGGATTAGGCGTTTTCTTTTAATAGTTGAATAACCACTTTATCTATCGGGAGTGTAACCGAATCTTGGGTTAAATCTCTGATGGGAATCCATCTAAATACTTCTGATTCTCCGTTAGGATCGGCAATTTGGTCTTTATTGAAATTGAAGGGGATATCTGAAGTTTTAATTTGAGTAGTGTCTGCAGTATGGACGATATAGTATATGGATATGATTTGATCTTTATGGTTAAACGCTGATATTTGAAAAAAATCGGTAGTGTAAAAATGGGCACCCACATTTACATGAATGCCTATTTCTTCCATGAATTCCCTTTGTAAACAATCTCGAGTACCTTCTCCAAATTCTAATCCACCTCCAGGCAGTTTGGTGATATAACTTCCTTGGATAAACTCGTCTGTTACCAATAAACGCTGGTATTGATCAATTAATAAACCATAAACTCGAACATTGAATAGAGGCATTTTAGAACCATTTTTTCTTATAAAAATATCCTCCAATAACAATTGATATGAAAAGCGAAATGATTACTGGAATATAAAACGCATGATTAGAATGCTGATAGGGGAGGTCTACATTCATCCCGTAAATGCTAGTCACTAAAATGGGCAATGAAAGTATAATAGTGATAGAAGTTAATCGCTTCATCACATTATTCAAGTTATTGCTGATGATGCTTGCAAAAGCATCCATTGTACTACTTAATATATTGGTATAAATATTAGCCATTTCCAATGCCTGGCTAGTATCTACAATCAAGTCTTGTAAAAATTCTCTTTCGTCTTCATTTAAGCCAAGAAAATTTGTTCTTTCCATTTTCATCATCAGCATTTCATTGCTTCTGAGTGCAGTAACAAAATACACTAGACTTTTTTGCACTCGCATTAATTTTAGTAAGTCTACATTACTATTACTATCATATAAACTTTGCTCGTATTGGTTTCTACTATGATTGATTTCTTTTAGGTAATCTAAAAAAGTTTGAACCACTTTTTCAAACACTTTTAAAACCATCATATTTCTTTTGTCTGGATGTCTTTTCTGAAAAGTGTTCAAGAATTTTTTAATGGCACCATTATCGAAAGAGTTTACTGTAATAATTTGATTATGGGTTAAGATGATGCAAATGGGTATGGTAATATAAAAAGCATCTGAGTCGTTGAACGAGTTGTTTTCTGTAGGTGTTTTGATGATGATAATTCTAACATTATCTTCCATTTCATATCGAGGACGCTCATCTATATCTAGTGAATCTCTTAAGAACTCGATGGGTATTTCTAATTCGTTACTAAGTTCTATAAACTCTTCCTCTTTGAAAGGAGGGACTAAGTTGACCCAAACTCCCTGATCTGCTTTTGGAATTTCTATGGTTTGACCATTCACGTTTTTGAAATACTGAATCATGCTTAATGCCTTTGGGTTGATGATAAAACTATGGTCCCTTTAAATACAAATTTTGCTGGTCCGCATAACCAAATTTGTTTAAAATTTTGTTGGTCTATTTTTTCAAACTCTACTGTTAGGTTCCCTCCCTTGGTATTAATTTGAGTAGTATTTTTCCCAACAGTTGCCAAAGGATTAGACAATGCAGCAGCGGTTACGCCAGTGCCACAACTGAAGGTTTCATCCTCTACTCCTCTCTCATATGTTCTTACTAGTAATTGATCATCCGCAAGCTGTTCAACAAAATTGACGTTGATGCCTTCTTTGTTAAAAGGCTCACTGTACCGGATTTTTTTTCCTTCTGAATATACGTCCATTTGTTTGAGTTGGCTTACTGGCAAAATATAATGGGGTGATCCAGTATTTAAAATAGAAGCTTGATGATCTTTCTTGATGCTAGTCACGTCTTTCATTTTTAATTTAACCCATCCTTTTTTTTCAATTATTGCTTCATGTGGACCATCCGATGCTATAAAATTGAATCGCTCCTGTTGAATACCGCAATCAAATGCAAATTGAGTTAAACATCTTCCCCCATTGCCACACATGCTCCCTACTGCTCCATCCGAGTTATAGTACTCCATTTCAAAATCATAACCTGCTTGAAGATTCAGCAGCATCAATCCATCTGCCCCTATACCAAATCTTCTATGACATAAATGAGCAATTTCATCTTGACTTAGTTGGATATCGCCATTTCTATTGTCGATTAAAATAAAGTCATTGCCAGTCCCTTCATATTTGTAAAATACCAGTTCCATCGTAACTATTAAATTTTTGCTAGTATTTCTAGGCTTTTTTGAATTAAGTTTTCTACTGCTTTAGCTCCGTCTTTACTAAAGGTTTGCTGAACTCTATTGGCTACAATTGCACTGAGGCTAAGGCAATGGTGATTTAACAATTTACCCAATCCATATATCGCACTTGTTTCCATTTCAAAATTAGAAATGATATGATTGCCAAATCTAAAACTGGTTAATTGGTTAATCAGGTCTGGGAACTGTAAAGGAAGTCGAAGAATTCTGCCTTGCGGTCCATAAAACCCAGGACAAGTAACCGTGATGCCTTGGTGAAATCCTGTGACAAATTCCTTAAGAATATGCGTGGAAGCAGATGCAATATAAGGTTGAAGCCCATTTTGTCCGATCTGCGTATGAACATTGAATGCTTGTGCAATTTGCAACTCTTCTTCGTTGTTCATTAATTTATAGAAATTGAGTAAGTTGTCTATTCCAAGCCCATGTGTGCTGGCTACAAAACTATCCACTGGTATGGAAGCCTGCAAAGAGCCTGAAGTTCCCATTCGAACAATGGTTAATCTTGTTTGACTAGGTTTGATGGTTCGGGTTTCAAAATCAATATTTGCTAAAGCATCCAACTCATTCAAAACTATATCAATATTATCTGGACCTATCCCAGTTGAAACAACTGAAATTCTTTTGTTTCCTATAAATCCGGTATGGGTAATAAATTCTCTGTGCTCAAATTTGCCTTCTACGCGGTCAAAATATTTACTTACTTCACCCACTCTGCTTGGGTCGCCAACGGTAATGATTGTATTGGCTAATTCTTCCGGTCTTAAATTTAAGTGGTAAACAGCTCCTCTATTATTGATTATTAGTTCACTTTCCCCAATTCTTGTCATTTTTTACTTTTTATGAAGTAAAATTCGGTATTTCTTATTTAGAATTTTAAAATTAGTTTGTTTACGCTATTTTTGCATCCCCGCAATGGTCCTGTGGCCGAGTGGCTAGGCAGAGCTCTGCAAAAGCTTCCACAGCGGTTCGAATCCGCTCGGGACCTCTTTCAAGGACCACCTAATAGGTGGTCCTTTTTTATTGTCTGTTTATATGTAACTTTTGTAACCATTTTGTAGGTCAGGATAATGCAACTTTGTTCTCTAAACTAAATTAAATGGTCATTATAGGTTTTTTATTGGCAGCGTTAGTAGGGATATCCCTTGGTTTAATTGGGAGTGGAGGTTCTATACTAACCGTTCCCATACTTGTCTATGTAATGGGAGTAGATCCTGTATTAGCTACAGCTTATTCTTTATTTATTGTAGGATCCACTGCTTTAGTGGGTGGAGTGCAAAGTGCAACTCAAAAAAGAGTCGACTTTAAAACGGTTTTAATTTTTGGAATTCCTTCTATTGCAGCTGTATATGCAACTAGATTATGGATTGTTCCTTTAATCCCTGCTGAAGTAACATCAATAGGAGGAATCATCATTACAAAGTCAATTGCATTGATGTTATTGTTTGCAATAGTCATGATTCTTGCATCGGTAAGTATGATCAGGCCAGGTAAGAAAACGGAAATAAGTGAATCTACACCAATGGTTTATAATTATCCTATGATTCTTTTAGAAGGAACGATTGTTGGTGTTCTAACAGGACTTGTAGGGGCAGGTGGTGGATTTTTGATTATACCAGCTTTGGTATTATTAGCAAAAATGCCCATGAAACTTGCAGTAGGAACTTCACTATTTATCATCGCAGCAAAGTCTTTAATTGGATTTACAGGCGATTTGCAAGGGTCACAAGTAATTGATTGGAAATTGTTGTTGACTTTTACTGGATTTGCTGTGGTAGGGATTTTTGGCGGAATATTACTTTCAAAGAAAATACCTGGTGAAAAATTGAAGAAAGCTTTTGGTTGGTTTGTACTCATCATGGGAATTTACATCATTGTTAAGGAATTGTTTTTTCCTGCTGGAACTGGCCACTAAATGCAACAAATGTTACCAAACGACTATATTATCAGAATGATATTTGCAGTATAAATTTTAAAAACTTAAAACAAAACGATATGTTTTTTCAACACATTTACGACAAGAGTTTAGCGCAAGCAAGTTATTTTATTGGCTGTCAAAAAGCAGGGGTTGCAGCAGTGATAGATGCTAAAAGAGATGTGGATACCTATTTAGAAATTGCGAAAGCCAACAATATGACTATTACACATATTTTTGAAACGCATATTCACGCAGATTTTTTAGCGGGCTCAAGAGAGTTGGCGCAATTAACTGGAGCGCAATTGTATTTGTCTGATGAGGGTGGAGAAGGTTGGGAATATGAATTTCCACATGTAGGGTTAAAAGACAACGATATTGTAAAATTGGGTAACCTAAGTTTTAAAGTATTACATACTCCGGGGCATACCCCAGAAAGTATTAGCTTCTTATTAACTGATCATCCTGCTAGCAACGAGCCAGTGATGTTATTTACCGGCGACTTTGTTTTTGTAGGTGATATTGGACGACCAGATTTATTGGAGAAAGCTGCTGGTATGGTGGGTACTCAAGATAAGGGTGCAAAGCAAATGTACCAGAGCATTAAAAAGTTTAATGAACTAGCAGATTATATTCAAGTATGGCCTGGACACGGTGCAGGATCAGCTTGTGGTAAGGCTTTGGGCGCTGTTCCAAGTACTACTGTGGGTTATGAGAAAGCGCGTAATTGGGCATTTCAATATCCAACAGATGAAACTGGATTTACAAAGTATTTATTGGCAGATCAACCCGAACCGCCAAAATATTTTGCAATGATGAAAAAGTTAAATAAAGTAGATCGTCCTTTATTAACTGAAGTTCCAAAGCTTAAAAAATTGTCTATTGAAGAAGTAAATACCCAAATGGCAGAAGGAGTAAAACTGTTGGATGCGAGACCTAAAACCGAGTTCGCTGCAGGCTTTATTCCAGGTAGTTTAAATATTCAAGGCAACAATTCATTTGCTACATGGGCAGGTTGGTTTTTAACTTATGATGAGCCGTTTATGATTTTAGCCGACGAATCAATGCTAGACGATTTAACTAGAAAATTAATGAGAATCGGCTTAGATAATATTGCTGGTTATTTACCTTCTGTATCGGAATATACTAATGCAGGTGGTACGCTAGAAAAAGTGAATCTAGTTGAATTGGCCGAAGCAAAAGTATTGTCAAATGATTCAACTGTTCAAGTGGTTGATTTGCGTGGGGTAGCAGAATTCAATGCTGGCCATATCAAAGATGCTGAGAATGTATTTGTGGGAACTTTACCGAATAACTTAGACAAGATCAGTAAAGACAAGAAAGTAATGATTCATTGTCAGGGAGGAGATAGAGCAGCAATTGCTTATTCGATCCTTGCAAAAAATGGATTTAAGAATATTGTTAATTATTCTGGAGGTATGAATGAGTGGGTGAATGCCGGCGAGCCGGTTGTGGGTTAAAGCCTACCAAAGTTTAATTAGAGCTGCCTCCCCCGGGCAGCTTTTTTTATGATTATACTCATTTTTTAGCGATTGCTTGTCTTGTAACTTTGTAAAAAATTAAATTATGCAAATACATTTAAAATTCTTATTTACAGCTGTTCTTGTTACTTTTTTATTTGCCTCATGTGCTAATAATGAAACAGCTTCAACTCCTTCATTAGAGCCTGTAAAACATGGATCATCAATGAAGGTTGCTGTTTCCGATTCTTTACCAAAATACACGGCCGAAATGGTTAGCAATAAAAGAGATTTTATTTGCGGTATGCCAGTAACTGCTGGAATTGCAGACACCGCCCACTATAAGAATAAAGTATATGGTTTCTGTGCTACAGAATGCAAAGAGGAATTCTTGAAATCGCCAGAAGCATATACTGCAAAAAAATAATTTTGATAAGAGGAAATGTAACTTTTGATACGGATAAGCAATGAATTCTTATAGAAATTTACATTTTTAAAATTATAATAATAGGTTATGAAAATTGAACAAATTTATACCGGATGTTTGGCGCAAGGTGTGTATTATATAGTGTCTAATGGAGAAGCTGCTATAGTTGACCCATTGCGCGAAACAAAACCTTATCTAGATCGATTAGCAAAAGATAATGTACAACTCAAGTATATTTTTGAAACCCATTTTCATGCAGATTTTGTGAGTGGTCATGTAGACCTTGGTAATAAAACGGGTGCTACAATTGTATATGGCCCTACTGCAAAAGCTTCTTTTGAATGCATTACCGCCAACGATGGTGATTTATTTAAAGTGGGGGATATCACCATTAAAGTTTTGCATACGCCAGGACATACCATGGAAAGCAGTACGTTTTTATTAATTGATGAAAATGAAAAAGAACATTGCATATTTAGTGGTGACACTTTGTTTTTAGGTGATGTAGGTCGTCCTGATTTAGCGCAGAAAGCGGCTAATATGACACAAGAAGAATTAGCTGGATTATTATATGATAGTTTAATGAATAAAATTCTGCCATTATCTGATGATCTCATTGTCTATCCTGCACACGGTGCAGGAAGTGCATGTGGAAAAAATATGATGACCGAAACGGTGGATACTTTGGGTAATCAAAAAAAAGTAAACTATGCTTTGAATCAGCCAAATAAAGAAAGCTTTATTAAAGCAGTTACAGATGGATTATTGCCACCTCCAGGCTATTTTGGAATGAATGTAGCAATGAATAAACAAGGCTATGCATCATTTGATAAAGTATTGAATGAAGGAACAAGACCATTGGCTGTTGAAGCTTTTGAAGCAGCTGCTGAAGAAACAGGAGCGCTTATTTTAGACACTAGAGATCCTGATACTTTTTTTAAAGGGTATATTCCTCAATCGGTCAATATTGGATTAAGTGGTGATTTTGCTCCTTGGGTGGGTGCGCTAATAGTAGATGTTAATCAACCATTATTATTAGTTTGCAATGAAGGCAAAGAAGAAGAAGCTGTGACAAGATTGAGCAGGGTAGGATTTGATCATGTGATTGGATTTTTATCTGGCGGATATGAAGCATGGTTGAAAGCTGGTAAGCCAGTTGATACCATTGAAAGGATTAATGCACAGTTGTTTGAAGAAAATTACGATCCTCAAACCGATCAGGTAATTGATATACGAAGAGAATCAGAATTTTCAGCAGAGCATGTTGAAAATGCATATAATAAACCATTGTCTTACATTAACGATTGGATAAAAGATATAGATCCTAAACAACATTTTTTTATGCATTGTGCAGGCGGATATAGAAGTATGATTGCTGCAAGTATTCTACAAGCTAGAGGGTATAGAAACTTTACAGAAATAGCTGGTGGCTACAAAGCAATTGTAGAAACATCCATCCCAAAAACTGATTTTGTTTGTCCTTCAAAACTTATGAAAATTTAATCATTATGAATAACGCACATCATTACGAAGTTGATTTAACATGGACAAATGATCGAAAAGGAACTATTAGTTCACCCGTATTGAATAGCTCAATAGAAGTAGCTACTCCTCCTGAGTTTCCTAAAGGAATTCCTGGAATCTGGTCTCCAGAGCATTTGTTGGTTGCTGCGGTGAATTCTTGTTATATGACTACTTTCTTAGCAATAGCTGAAAATTCTAAGTTAGATTTTGTTTCGTTGGATTGTAAAGCCGTTGGCTTGTTAGAGCAACCAGAAGGTAAATTCATGGTGACAACTGTTTTGTTAAAACCAGTATTGGTTATTACAGATGAACATCAAGCAGAGCGTGCCATGCGAGTATTGGAGAAAACAGAAAAAGCCTGTTTAATATCCAACTCAATTAAGTCTACCGTTAAGTTAGATGCGATCGTTAAAGTTGCTCATCATTAATTATTGAGTTCATATGGATAAGCCTTTAGCCTATTTACTGGTTGTGTTTCAATTTTCTGCAATTGGTTGGTTGATTAAATCGGCTTATCCATTTAATTTGAATCTGATTGCCTTTGTTGTTTGTGCAATTGGCATCATCCTTGGTTCATGGTCATTGTGGGTAATGCGTGTGAGTAAAATTCGTATTTTACCCATGCCAGATATCCAAGCAGAATTGGTTACCAATGGCCCTTACCGTTTAATTCGGCATCCCATGTATACCGCAGTGCTATTATTTACTGCAGGGCTAAGTATTGCTTATTTTAATTGGTATAAAGTTGCTATTTGGAGCAGTTTATTGATTGTATTATTAGTCAAATTGCATTGGGAAGAAAAAATGCTTATGCAGCAATTTCCCAATTACCAACAATATCGAGCAAAATCATATAAGTTGATTCCTTTCTTATACTAACTTCTTTTGCGTAACTTTTGTTACCAAACAAGGGTTTTGAAAATTCTACCTTGCTAGTAATTTCTAAATGATGCAAGGCCTAAAAGAAAATAAAACCCAGTTTCTACTATTAGTATTGGTAAATGCTTTTGTAGGAGCAATGGTTGGGATGGAGCGGTCAATTTTGCCTGAGTTTGGAAAAACATTGTTTTCTTTATCTGCAGCTTCAGCGCTTACTAGTTTTATTATTGCTTTTGGTATCAGTAAAGCAATCAGTAATTATGCAGTGGGCGTTTTATCTAGAAAATTTACTCGCAAACAAATTCTAGTAACAGGTTGGTTAATAGCCTCCCCTGTTCCTTTTATGCTGATGTATGCAAACCATTGGAACTGGATCATTATAGCCAATATCTTTTTGGGTATCAGTCAAGGGCTTACTTGGAGCACTACCGTTGTAATGAAAATAGATTTGGTAGGGGGCAAGAATAGGGGGCTAGCTATGGGTATTAATGAATTTGCCGGGTACTTATCGGTAGGGTTGGCTGCTTATCTTTCTGCACAAATAGCTTCTGATTATGGATATGCATTTTATCCATTTATTCCAGGCTTATTCTTCGTTTTATTTGGGTTGGTTATTGCTCTTTTTTGGATAAAAGATACAGCCCCATTTATTCAATCAGAAACGCTACATAGTAATATTCCTGTATTAAAAAATATTTGGGCATCTACTAGTTGGAAGCACCGTAATTTAGGTTCAGTTACCTTTAATGGATTAGTGAATAATTTGAATGATGGGGTAATGTGGGGGCTGGTTCCAATGCTGCTTGTTCAACGATCTTTTAGCATAGAACAAGTTGGTTTAGTGGCTGGTCTTTATCCGGTGATATGGGGCGTTTCTCAATTGTTTACAGGAAAAATGGGGGATCATTTTTGTAAAAAGCAATTGATCACATTTGGTATGTTATTACAAGCTTTGGCAATAGTTTTATTGGTTGTGTTTTCTTCTTTTGCCGGGGCGATTGTAGCTGCCGTTTTATTGGGCTTGGGTACAGGCTTGGTATACCCCAATTTCTTGACCGTTGTTGCAGAAAACGCGCATCCTACCCAACGGGCTGAAGTAATGGGCGTGTTTAGATTTTGGAGGGATAGCGGATACGTAATAGGTGCTTTAATAAGCGGTTTATTAGCAGATTGGATGGGGTTGAATTGGGCATTGTATTCCGTTGCGGCAATAACAGCTGGGGCAGGTATACTGGCTAACCTAAGAATGTGTTGTACATTAAAGTTATTTTGGCGCTCGCAAGAGTGTATGCCAGCTGTGTAACCTTTGTTACCAATTTGCCCGTTTTGCTATTTTACATTTGTATTCAATTAATAGCCAGTTTTATGAAAGAAGTAATATTTAACAATTGGAGTTTTATGAGAGTAATTCGCTTACTGGCAGGTATTGCAATTATTATTCAAGCAATTGCCAACAAAGACGCTGTATTTGGAGTGGCAGGTTTTTTATTCACTATTATGGCCTTGTTCAATACGGGTTGTTGCGGAACAGGGGGATGTTATACACCAATTAAAAAAACAACAAAATCAACAGAGGAGATCAGTTATGAAGAAGTGGTTAAATAATAATAAGCTTTACTTGATTGGTTCTTTATTAGGCGCTATTGGAGGGTATCTTTATTGGCAGCAAATTGGTTGCATTTCAGGAACCTGTGCCATTACTTCAAAGCCTTTAAATAGTACCTTATATGGAGCAATGATGGGAGCATTATTGCTTGGAATGTTTAAAAAGGAAGTAAAATCAACTGCAGCTAATCAATAAAATTTAGAGATATGACATTTAATGAAATGATACAATCGGAAAAACCTGTTTTAGTAGATTTTTTTGCAGAATGGTGTGGGCCTTGTAAAATGATGTCGCCAATTTTGAAAGAAGTAAAAGACAGTTTAGGAGACGAAGTGACAATTATTAAAGTAGATGTAGACAAAAACCCACAAGCAGCAGCTGCTTACCAAGTTCAGGGGGTACCTACTTTAATCGTATTTAAAAAAGGACAAGCCGTATGGAGACAAAGCGGTGTAGTGCCAAAATCAGGATTAGTGAATATTTTACAACAATTTAAATAAATAAAGCTATGAGTATATTTAGTCAATTATTTGGAGGTGGACCTTCATTAGACCTAAAGTCTGTTATAGCAGAAGGCGCTTTTTTGGTAGATGTTAGAACTCCAGGAGAATTTGCCGATGGACATGTTAAAGGGTCAGTTAATATTCCCCTTGATAACCTAACAAAGGAAATTGCAAAATTCCGTGACAAGAAAAATATTATTGTTTTTTGTAGAAGTGGAAATAGAAGTGGTATGGCCAAATCATTGTTAGCGCAACAAGGATTCAAAAATGTTATTAATGCCGGTACTTGGCAAAATGTAGCCCAATTTGTTCACTAACCTAAATAATGAAAATGGAAACCTTGAAAATTTTAATACCAACAGATTTTTCTGTTCAAGCCGAGTTTGCTTATTTAATGGTAAAAAAGTTAGAAGAAAAAATCAATATAGAAATTCATTTTTTGCACGTTTTGTCTGTGCCGGATACGGTTACCATGGATATAGCAGGTAATATTAGTACTTGTGGTGAAATTGATGTAACCTATGTAGAAAAGCAAAAAGAAATAGCCGAAAGAAAGTTGGCAAATTTAAAAAATATTTATGGGTCAGCAATACATACCCATTTATTACTAGGTAAAACAACTGATTCAATAGTTGCTTATGCTGCTTCTTCCAATATGGATTTAGTGGTAATGGGAACAAAAGGAGCATGGGGTTTGAAAGAGAAATTATCTGGAACTTCAACACAAATGGTTGCTCGGAAATCAACTATTCCAGTATTGTCTTTGATGTGCGATCGTTCAGATTTGACCATTAATCATTTATTATTGGTTCACGATTTTTCGAAGCCTACAGCAGAGAACTTAACATTAATGCATAAGATTTTGAAAGCATTTAATCCAACCTTACACTTATTGCAAATTGTCTCAGGTGAAGTTGCTGCCGATAAAGAAGGAATCGAATTGAATATGCAGCAGTTTGCTAATTTAAATTCAATTGAGAAATTTGAATGCCATATCATTAATGATAAGGATGTTGAAAATGGAGTCATTCATTTTAATCAAATGAATAATATGGATATGATTTGTATTGGTACGCACGGAAAAGGCGGGGTGCTTCATCAGAGTTCTACCGAAAAATTAATTAACCATTTGTTTAAACCAATTATTTCTTTTCACTTAAAATAATAAACTATAGATATGCGCGAATTAATTACCCAAACCTGGGCTTGGTGGTTCTCTGGAGCCATGATTGCTAGTATTATGTTTTTCCTATTATATTTTGGTCAGTCATTTGGATTTTCTTCTAATTTACGCACTATTTGTGCTGCGGCCGGGTTAGGTAAGAAAACTAAATTCTTTGATTTCAATTGGAAAGCACAAACTTGGAATATGGTCTTTTTAATTGGGTCTATCATTGGCGGTTATATCGCTTCCCAATTTTTATCGAGCGGGCAACCTGTTGAAATATCTGCTGCTACCATTCATGATCTAAGTAAAATGGGGATTGCAGCACCAGCATCAATGCAGCCACAAGAATTATTTGGATGGGATGCCGTATTTAGCCTAAAAGGATTCTTAATCTTAGCATTCGGCGGGTTGATGGTTGGCTTTGGGTCTAGGTATGCAGGTGGTTGTACATCCGGACATGCCATCAGTGGACTATCAAACTTACAGTTGCCTTCTTTAATTGCAGTTATTGGATTTTTTATAGGAGGGCTAGTAATGACTTATTTAATCATGCCTTTAATTTTTAAATAATGAAGTTTATAAAATTTTTATTGTTAGGAATTGTATTCGGGATAGTAATGGCAAAATCTGAAGCCATTTCTTGGTTTAGAATTCAAGAAATGTTTCGTTTTCAAGCATTTCATATGTATGGAATTATTGGAACAGCAGTAACGCTTGGTGTAATAGGAGTTGCTATCATTAAGAAATTCAAAATCAGGGATTTTCATGGTAACCCAATTTTGTTTTATCCAAAAGAAAAATCGGTTACTCGCTATTTAATTGGGGGGATCATTTTTGGATTAGGATGGGCTTTAAGTGGAGCATGCCCTGGTCCAATGGTAGTTAATATTGGATATGGCTTTTTGTCTATGATTGTAGTATTCTTTTTTGCCATTGTAGGCACCTACTTATATGGCGTTTTTATGAAAAAACTCCCTCATTAATTTAATATACAATTGAAAATGGAAACCAATCAATCAAACAATAAAGAGCAAGGTTTAATTAAAATGATTCAGCGAATGCTGAACTTGATTATTGTGCTTGTTGCATTTATTGTGTTATTGCCGCTGGTGATTTACAATGTAGACACTGTATTAAGTTGGTTTAAACCTAACAATATAAAAGCGGTTACCCCGCCATTTCCCGAAACTAAAACTGCAAATAAGACATCCAAGGAAACGACTACTGAAGCATTCTGGCAACCCAAAGCAATGGACGCAGTAGAAGATCCTGCATTAAAAGAGCAAGTTTATTACGGCAGAGAATTAATTGCACATACTGCAAAATATTTAGGACCCAATGGATCCGTTTTGCAAATGACCAATGGACAAAATTGCCAAAACTGTCATTTGCAAGCAGGCACTATGGTATTTGGAAATAACTACGGATCGGTGGCGGCTACTTACCCAAAGTTTAGGGCAAGAAGCGGCACTTCAGAAAATATTTACAAAAGAGTGAACGATTGTTTTGAACGAAGTTTAAACGGCAAAGCATTAGATACTGCTAGTAAAGAAATGCAAGCTATTGTGGCTTATATCAATCATATTGGATCAAACGTTCCTAAAGGAGAGAAGGCAGTTGGTTCTGGTTTAAAAGAGTTGGCTTTCTTAGATCGTGCTGCTGACCCAACTAAAGGCAAAACAGTTTATGAAACTAAATGTCAGAGTTGTCACCAAGCTAACGGAGAAGGGGTATTGAATCCAGACAAAATTGAATATAGTTTTCCGCCGCTTTGGGGTAAACATAGTTTTAATGATGGAGCTGGGCTTTACCGAATTACCAACTTTGCGAAATTTATTAAATACAATATGCCATTGGGAATTACCCATGAAAACCCACAGTTAACGGATGAAGAAGCATGGGATGTTTCAGCTTATGTATTAGCGCAAGCACGGCCACATATTGCAGTGCCCAATGATTGGCCTGATATTACTAAAAAGCCTATTGATCATCCATTTGGTCCATATGCAGATCCTTTTTCAGAAAAACAACATAAATACGGTCCATTTAAACCAATTGCTGAAAAAGCAAAAAAATAATTCCTATGTCTAATAATAGAAGAAAATTCATACAACAAATTGGTGCGTTGGGTGGAGTTGGATTGGTTTCTGCAACAGGGATGAATGAAGCGGTGGCTGCAGTAGAAAATCAAGTTGATGCTGGTTTAATTCAAGCAAACGGAACAACAATATTAACCATTCTTCATACTACTGATGTTCATTGTCAAGTGCATGCACACGATGAATTATTTTGGGAGAATGGGAAGGCTGTTTTTCGAAAGACCGGTGGATATGCCCATTTAGCATCTTATTTAGCAAAGGAAAAAAAGATCAATCCCAATAGTTTTTTAATTGATACAGGGGATATGTTTCAGGGAAGTGAGTTGTCTGTTAAAACATTGGGTAAAGCAATGGTGCCCATTTTGAATGCGTTGAAGTATGATTTGTATTTACCGGGCAATTGGGAAGTAATTTATTATAAAAAGGCAATGCAAACTTTACTAGGTGCGTTACATGCTCCCAAAGTTTGCGCCAATATGTATCATGATTTAGGCGAAGGTAAAAAGGGAGAATTGATCTTTCCTCCCTATCATATTTGGCATTCTAATGGGGTTAAAATTGGATTCATTGGATATACCGATCCACTGGTTCCATTAAGACAATCGCCCAATTACAGCAAAGGAATTATTTATACTAAGCCAGAAGAAAATTTAGCACATTATGTAGATGTTCTGCGAAACCAAGAGCAATGTGCTGCTGTTATGGTGATTGCCCATTTGGGTTTGTCTCAGCAATTGCATTTGGCCAATCAGCCTGAATGTAATGGAGTAGATTATATTTTAGGAGGAGATACACATGAACGAGTTAGAAAACCGATTGTGTGCAAATATGCTAAAGTAGTGGAGCCAGGGGCTTTTGGCTCTTTTGTTGGCAAATTGCAATTGAGTTTTAAAGATGGAAAGTTAATTGATGATCAATATAGTTTAGATGAAGTAGATGCTTCTATTTATAAAGCAGATAAACAGATGACTTCATTAATCAACCAATATGAGCAACCCTTTGCTAATCAAATTTATAAGGTAGCAGGATACAGTACCATTCCTTTGTATCGATATTTTGTTGTAGAGAATCCAATTGATACTTTAATCCTCAATGCATTAAAATGGAAGCTGCCTGAAACAGATATTGTTCTATCTAATGGCTTTAGGTTTTGTCCTCCAAGAACAACCCCTGATTCAACAGGAAATATACCCATTACAGAAGGATTTATTTTTGATATGCTTCCAGTTGATAGCACGGTTAGAACAGGTGCAGTAACTGGCAAACAAATATTGGATTGGTTGGAAAAAGAATTGAATAATGTTTTTGCAAAAGATGCGGTAGAACGATTTGGTGGATGGGTGATTAAGTTTAAAGGGATGACAGTAAAATTTGAAGCATTTGCAGAAAAGGGGAAAAGAGTGAAAGAAGTTAAAGTGGGTAGTTCATTATTAGATATCAATAAAACCTATACCATTTGTGCTTGCGAAAGAGATGGTGATCCTGCTGATATGTTATGTAGAATGCGTAATGTGAAGAATCCACAGAATACTCCTTATACTTTGCATAGCACTATGTTAGATTATTTGAAGAAGAATTCACCAGTAACACCCACTCCTGAAAAAAATGCAATTATTCTGGATGCTCCAGATACATTGTTATCTCAAGTTACAGGGGTGGATTATGAATTTCGTTAATGATTAAATAAACAAGTATGCGTTTTTTATATTTAGTAATAGCATTATTGCTATGCTCTGCCACTGCATTTTCACAACACCAAGAAATTGCTACGAAACCAGAAATGTGGAAGGGTAAGCAAGAAAATATGGTAGACACTAGTTCATTGTTGTATGCCTTTAAATCGGGAACAGTGAATGGACATTTTCGGTATTTTTTTATGTCAACCGATAACGCAAAAGGGCTCACTAATTTTTATGCTAATGCAGCTGGCGGTGGTATAAGATATGAAACGGCTAAGTATAAAGGGTTTCAGTTTGCGGTAAGTGGTTTTTATATTTTTAATATTGGCTCATCCGACTTAGCAAAAAAAGATCCATTAACGGGTTTGGGAAGCCGATATGAAACCACTTTATTTGATATTGAAGATCCAAATAATAAAATGGACTTGGATCGGTTAGAAGAGTTTTATTTAAAATATAATTTCAAAAAATCACATATCAGTTTTGGACGACAATTGATTAATACCCCCTTTATTAATTTACAAGATGGTCGTATGCGACCAACAGGTGTAGAAGGGGTGTGGGTGGAAATAAATGATTTGCCCAAAACTAAAATTGAGGGAGGCTTATTGTATGCTATTTCTCCACGGGGAACCGTAAAATGGTATGGAGTGGGTGAATCAATGGGAATATATCCGGCTGGAATTAATACGGATGGTTCTAAGTCGGGTTATCCAGGAAATGTAGAAGCAAGTAATTTAGTACAAGTAGGTATTCACCGTGAAATTTCAACAAATACAACTTTGCATGCATGGAATTTAATGGTGCCTAAAGTTTTTAATGCTGCATTGCTACAATTGGATTATACCCTGTCTACACTACAAAAGGGTCATCAATATTATGGTTCCTTACAAGCGGTTAAACAACATGCATTAAAAGATGGAGGGAATGAAGATCCTGCAAAAAGATTCATCGAAAAAGATAATGGGGCTTTCAGTTTTGGTGCAAGGGTTGGATATAAAACACCCATTTGGGATTTCTCTTTGAATTATAATCGAATAACAAAAGAAGGACGGTATTTAATGCCAAGAGAGTGGGGTAGAGATCCATTTTTCACTTTCATGCCAAGAGAGCGTAATGAGGGTTTTGGAGATGTACACGCAGTGGTTGCAAAAGCGGCGTATGCAATCCCTCAGAAAAGATTTAAGTTTAATTTGGCTGGGGGTTATTTTAACATGCC
>QLAH01000199.1_pt1 | contig 46230 bp, 31 predicted proteins | sample 4693081 | NCBI WGS metagenome assembly QLAH01 (sample SAMN09425401, study PRJNA476045) | Lake water metagenome, whole genome shotgun sequencing project. | reverse complement strand
CGTAAGACCTTGTGCTACTCCAAGTCCGTAGTCATGCTGAAGCACTCGGTTCGTTTGCTACTTCACTATCTCAAGTTTGGTGAGGTGCCCATCCCAAGAACGATTCATACTTGAATTCAGCAACGCCAAAAAAAGACCTTCGGGTACCGAGAACGAGATGAGGCCGCCCGTTCCGCCTTTCTAGAAGCCTTTCAAGCCTATGCTCCCGCAGATGTGGTGTACGTCGATGAAGCGGGTCTGAATGATACCGAAGCCTATGCCTACGGGTGGTGCGACCGTTCCGAGCGCTTCTATGACCTGAAGCGAGGGCATCGCACGGAGCGGGTCAGCAGGGTCGCAGGGTGGTGCAACCGCTCTATCCTCGCCCCCTTCACGTTTAAGGGCTATTGCAACACGCCCCTCATTGAAGGATGGATTGAGCATTGTCTGGTCAAGGAATTGTCTCCTGGACAAGTCGTCGTCTTGGATAATGCCAGTTTTCACAAGTCCGACCGCATCCGCGACCTGATTGAACAGGCGGGATGTCAGGTGGTGTTTCTACCGCCCTATTCGCCTGACTTGAACAAAATTGAGAAATTTTGGGCACGGATCAAGCACTATGTGCGAAAGACCTTGCACCAGTTTGACAACTTGTGGGATGCCCTCGACAATGCCTTCTGCATCCTGTCCTAATCTACCTGCAGGCTGCTATACTAAACCAACGGCACGGCGATGGTGCGGCCATCCATTAAATCGACACTGATTGTGTCTTCTGTGAAGTAGATATCCTTTACTCGCTCATCTACAAGAAACACTGTGGTTAGACTCCCAGCAGGAAATCAACTTTTTTGAGATCTATCTCTTTTTAGATTATTTGCTCTCAGGGTATTCAATCAATGTCTGAATAGGTGTTTTCAATTATTGTCTTGAGTTGCTTGGCTGCTTCTCTCGAAAACTGGATTGTTTGACTTGCTTTTCCAACTTCCTGCCGCCCTTCTGAACCGTATGTATCGATTTGAATGTATTTTTCGCCAGCCTCATTAATTACAAAAGCACGACATTCAACTGGCTTGTGAATGCTTTGACGATCTTTGCTATCTATCTCAATCTTTTCAACAAGAGCCATGCGTATTAACTGTTCCTCTAATTTTTTGTCTTTGCTATCACTATCACCTTTGTGATCAGGCTAAGCTCTCTAACATAGATTTCGGAGCTCAGCCTGGTCTACAGCAAGTTTACACTTTTGCTTCTTCTCTCACCAGCTTCTCCCAGCCCAGATCCTTCAGGCTGTCGTTGCGGCGGAGGGGGCGGGTCACCAGTTCTAGGATGTCGCGGGCGTTGGTAAAGCCGTGGATTTGGGCGAAGGTGAACTCCACCGACCACTTGGTGCTAATACCGCGAGCTTCTAGGGGGTTGGCGTGGGCCATTCCGGTGATTACCAGGTCGGGGCGCAGTTCTTGGATGCGTTGGAGTTGGTTGTAGTTATCGGGTTTTTCGGTAATTTTGGGCAGGGGTTGGCCCATCTCGTTGCAGGTTTTTTCCAGCAGGGCGAGTTCGGCGGCTTGGTAGCGTTTATCCATGTAGGGGATGCCGATTTCTTGTACCGTCATGCCGCAGCGGGTGAGGAAGCGGGCCAGGGAGATTTCCAGCAGGTTATCGCCCATGAAGTAGACGGATTTGCCGCGAATAATTTGCAGGTAATCTTCGAGGGATTCCCAGATTTTGGCTTCCCGTTCGTCGAGGCCCTGGGGTTCGATGTTGAAGACGGAGCAAATTTTTTCGACCCAGGCGCGGGTGCCATCGGGGCCGATGGGGAAGGGGGCACCGATCAGCTTGCACTTGCGGCGGCGCATGAGGGTGGTGGCGGTGCGCGACAGGAAGGGGTTGATGCCTGCCACGTAGTAGCCTTCGTCGATGACGGGGAGTTCCGTATAGCGCTTGGCGGGCAGCCAGCCGGAGACCTTGATGCCCTGGCGCTTCAGTTCCAGGGTCATTTGGGTGACGATGGGGTCGGGCACGGAGCCGAACAGCACCAGGGGCGGGTGGTCGTGGTATTCGGTTTCGGCGGCGATTTCTGCCTTTTGGGCGTCGTCTTTTTTGCGGCCAAAGCTCAGCAGTTTTTGGATGCCGCCCCGCTCTTCTTTTTCGGCGGGGGTGACTTCTTCACTGGTGGGGCAGCGCTGGGCCATGGCGGCGAGGACGGTGTCTTCCCCTTGGGTGAAGGCGTAATCCAAGCCGTTGGCGCGGGCGACCACGATGGGAATGCCGATTTCCGCCTCTAGGCGGGGGGCCAGCCCCTCAAGATCCATTTTGATGATCTCGGTGGTGCAGGTGCCAATCCAGACGATAACGGAGGGGTTGCGGTCGCGCTTAATGCCCTCACAGAGGCGCTTCAGTTCCTCGTAGTCGTTGAGCTGGGCGGAGATGTCGCCTTCTTCCAGCTCGGCCATGGCGTAGCGGGGTTCGGCGAAGATCATCACCCCCATGGCGTTCTGGAGAAAGTAGCCACAGGTCTTGGTGCCGATCACCAAAAAGAAGCTGTCTTCAATTTTTTGGTACAGCCACGCCACGCAGCTAATCGGGCAAAAGGTGTGGTAATTTCCGGTGTCGCAGTCAAATTCTAGGGCGGAGGCATTGGGCTGGGCTTGGGCGAGGGTCATGGCAAGGGATTGGGTAGGGGATCGGGGGATGGGCCTACCTGGGTCTGTCGTTTTCCCGCCCACCGGATCCGGTGCAAACCTCGTCATCGTGGGTGGGGGGCGGTGGGGGAACGGCGTCGATGGTGATGGGGGCGGGTTCTGGGAGAGAAACCTGCTCCGCTGGCACCAGGGAAACCTCAGGTCGGGCGCTGCTGGGCAGGATGTGCTGTGCCTTGGCTAGCGCCTCTAGCTCCTTCACCGGGTTGGTGTTTAGGCCCAGGGCGGCAATAATTCGGTCGGGGCTGCTGCTCAGGCTTACCACCAGGGGCAGCAGATTGTTGAGGTCGGGTTCTAGGGTGGAGAGTACACCCAGAATGAAGCTTGACGAGGGACGCCGTTGGCCGTCGAGGGTAACCCAAATGCCCAATTTGTCGATCCACTCGCGATTGTCGCGGTAGTAGGAAAGCCACTTGATTTTTAGCGAGCGCCGCAGTTGTTTACTATTCACAGATCCTCGGGGCGGGGTTCGCCAATCTCTAGTTCAGAGATGGATTAAACCAGAAAACCGCGCTCAGAGTCAGTGATATACCAGTGATTGATCGGGGAGACTCGCTATAAATCAGAGCCATCGGACAAAAGGGGATGATCCTCGTTGGCGTCGATGGTGGTCGGCTCTTCGCCGTTGTTCAAAATCATCTCGGGGTCAAAATTTAGACCCAACACCTGCACTAGGGCGTCTTCGTCAGAGTTGAGCTGATAGAAGGGCACCATCAGGTTCGAGAGCTTTGGCTCTAGGGCATTGACCACCCCCAAAATGAGGAAAGAGGACGGTCGGCGGCCCCCATCGGGCGTACGGACAGAGGTTTGCTGCATCTGAATGGTCAACCAGCCGCGATTGGCTTGCACATAGTCCAACCACTTTTGGCGGATGACCTGGGTAAAGTTCTCAAAAAAGGCCATAATCCTGCCTCGTTTGCTAATTTGAATGGCTGCGTATCGATGATAATGCAGCCCTCCCGAATCAGAACTTTATCCGGTGAGATTGTTGCAGCGGGGAAGCCCTCGGCCTCGGAAGCCCTCACCCCCAGCCCCTCTCCCATGGGGAGAGGGGGGCCGGAGGGTTTTACAACGGTGTCCATCATGACGAAAGAGTTCGCGTAAAGGGCTTTCAAAGTCCCTCTCCCACGGGGAGAGGGATTTAGGGTGAGGTTCCGTTTCAAAGTCCCTCTCCCCGTGGGAGAGAGATTTAGGGTGAGGTCAAACCATCATCAGATCCATCTCCTCCACCTCCTGTTTGGGGGCACCAGCGGGCGGGTTGAGGTAGAAGTCCGACAGCAGGCTAAACAGCTCACGGTCGGGGGTTTCGGTGGGCACAATGCCTTCAGGACGGGCCAGAATTTGGTCGGCAATATTGAGGTAATACTGGCAGACGGGTTCCAGGGCGGGATCGGTCTCGGCCATTTCAAACACCGTCTTGCCCTTGACGCGGGAGATGCGGATGTCTTCGATCAGCGGCAGAATCTCCAGCACGGGCATGGGCACATGCTCGACGTACTTGTCGATCAAATCCCGCTTGGAGGTGCGGTTGCCAATCAGCCCAGCCAGCCGCAGGGGATGGGTGCGGGCCTTTTCGCGCACCGAAGCGGCAATGCGATTGGCGGCAAACAGAGCATCAAAGCCGTTGTCGGTGACGATCATGCAGTAGTCGGAGTAGTTCAGGGGGGCGGCAAAACCACCGCAGACCACGTCGCCCAACACGTCAAATAAAATCACGTCAAACTCGTCAAAGGCGTTGAGTTCCTTCAGCAGCTTCACGGTTTCGCCCACCACATAGCCGCCGCAGCCTGCCCCCGCCGGAGGGCCACCCGCTTCCACGCAATGCACGCCGCCATAGCCCTTGTAGATCACGTCCTCGGCCCACACGTCTTCGTAGTGGAAGGACTTTTCCTGAAGCGTGTCGATGATGGTGGGAATCAGAAACCCGGTGAGGGTAAAGGTGCTGTCGTGCTTGGGGTCGCAACCAATTTGCAATACCTTGCGCCCCCGCTTAGCCAGGGCCACAGAAATATTGCAACTGGTGGTGGACTTGCCAATGCCCCCTTTTCCATAAACAGCGAGCTTGAGTGTCTGGTTGTCCATAGGGATGACGCGATGTAGGAAGGGCAAATGAGAAGTGGGAGGCCCTCACCCTAAATCCCTCTCCCCAAGGGAGAGGGACTTTGAAAGAGACAGCCTCTAAAAAAGAGACAACCTCTAGCTCCCCTCGCCCTCTAGGAGAGGGGCCGGGGGTGAGGGCCACAAAACCTTTGGCTAACAATCCGTCCAGGGGCACCTTGCGGTTTGGGGATAGGCGACCCACCAACAGCAGGGCACCCCAGAGGATCTGTTTTCAAAATTGGTCTGTGTCAATGGGGTCTGACGCAGCCCAGGGTGTTTCGGCTGTTTGGATTATGCGCACAGCCCCAGAGCCTTGAGAAGGGGCGCTGAGAACGGCTAGGGGTGAGAATTGGCTCTTAACAGCTTAAAAAGCTTTTAATTAGGCTTTGTCTAATGAGAATCCTATTCAAAGGCTCATAAAACCTAAAAATCATTTTTGTGTAGTCATTAAAATTAAGTTAGAACAATAACAAAAAACGGATTCTTAAATCTTTTAGCGCAGAATATTCCCGCCTAGGCTCTGTCCATAGGACATGCCTTCGCCGTAACCCCAAGCCGGAGGAGCCTCTATCGGACTGCGATTCCAGGGTTCTGAGAGGCATCGCGGGGATTTGCGGGATGCGGCTGTTCCTAGCAGCTACGTGGCGGAATCGGAAAATCTCTATAGATTTGTAAAATTTTTGTCTATGCAACGAACTGTTGCCGATTGTGTAGGGATGGTTGCAATCGTCGCGGATCGTCAGCGTCGTGGGTGCGCATCGTATAAGCTCACCATGACCCACTGGATGATGATGATGATGCCGAATCTAGATCAACTCATCACCGTTTTTGAAGAGGCCAAGGCGTTGATTGCCCATCCCGATAACGACTTTTCTTGGTCGTCTTGGATTGACCAGGAACACGCGCTAGCGGAACTGGATGCCATCATCGCGGCGTTGCGGTCGGGGGGTCGCCCAAGTCTGTTGTTGGGAATCCTATTTGCCCCCACTGGCCCCATGCAGGAGGTAAGCCTCAGCAGTGGATGGGGTCAGGAATTTTTGGCGCTAGCCGAGCGATTCGATGCAGCGATGGTTGCGGATGAGCCTTAGGGCGACCGCTAGCGACCGCCCCCCTGGAAATAATCGAGGATGCCCTGGGCGATGGCCTGCCCCATCTGGGCTTGCCACTGGGGATCACGCAATTTGGGGGCATCTAAAGCTCCGGTGACAAAGCCAATTTCGATCAAGGCAGAGGGCATAGTCGTGCGCCGCAAGACGAAGAACCGGGCCTGTTTCACCCCTCGGTCGTTCATCGCCACCGAGGCCATGACCCGACGATGGATGGCATTGGCCAGGGTCAAGCCCGTCTCAGAAAAGTAGTAGGTTTCTAGGCCGTTCACCTCTGGACGCTGCATATTGACTGCGTTGGCGTGGATGCTGACAAAGACCGTGGCATTGGCGGCGGCGGCTCGGTCTACCCTGGGTTGCAGGTCGAGGGTTTCGTCGCCTTGGCGGGTCATCTGCACCTGAATGCCCTGGCTGCGGAGGGCGTTGGCGACATGGTGAGATACCGCAATCACCACCGCTTTTTCCTGCAAGCCCCCAATGCCAATGGCCCCCGGATCGGCCCCGCCATGACCCGGATCGATCATGACCAAGACCTGCCCCCGCTGGGGTAGAGGCGTAGCAGCCTGGGCCGTTTGGGTGGCCAGTCCTAGGGTTTGGGGCGGCGTTTGGGCCGAGGCCGCATGAATAACGGGTAGCACCACCGTGGTAGGCGTTGTGGCAATGTGCTGGGCGACCAGGCCAATGGGGGTGAGCATCAACCCACCTGCCACAGGGGTCACCTGCCAATCGGGGCTAGCCTGATCGAGGTTGAGGGTGAGGCGCACGGCGGGGGGTAGGGTAGAGAACTGGGTAACGGCCCAGCGGGAAATGCCGTAGCGACTGTTGGGCAAGGTATCTGGGGTAATTTGGGGCGGAATGGCCGCATTCAGCACATCGATGACAAGCTGCCGGGTGGCGTTGGCGTCGCGGGTGCGATAGACCTGCACTTGGGGCATATGGCCCGCCAAGGGGATGAAAAACCCCTGGGCTGTCACCTGAACCCCCTGAATGAGGGTGGCCGCTGGCCCAACGGGGGCATAGATCACCTGGTTGCGGCTGAGCAACGGTGGCAGGGGGCTAGATCGGGGCACCGCACCAGGCGATGGGCCTGGCCGCTCAACGGCTAGGTGAGGAGGTAGGGGGCTGGCCGTTGGCTGAGAGATCGAGGCGGTGGGGTGGATGGGTGGTCTCGTCAAACTGGGCAGCACCGCCTGAGGGATTTCCCCCGTGGGGATGGCCTGGGAACGGGGTGAAGTCGCCCAAGACTGGCGCAGGCCCTTGGTTTGTGGATCGGCAGGAGCAACCCTCGCCTGGGCAGTCTCGTTCCCCAAGCCAAGATGCGCGCCAGGATGCACGCCAGGATGCACGACGGTGGTTGCCCAGGGGCTAGGGGACGCAGGGGCCGGAGAAAGGCTGGGCAACTGCACCACCCACTGGGCCTCGGTAAGGCCCCACACCCGCACTTGCTGCGGATCAATGGTGTAGTTGGGATCGAGTTCCAGCACCATGCGAGTGGTGCGGGCATCCACCCCACCGATAAATTGATCGGCCACGGCTTCATCGGTCACAATGCCGGGGAGATCAATAATCAGCCGATTGGGATCTTGGCCTAGGCTAACCTGGGGCTGCACACCGCCCTCAGTGGTGAACATAAAGCGGTTTTGGCCCGTATCAAACTGCCAGGTTTGCAGACGAGGACTGGCTTTGGCGGGCATTCCTCCAAACAGGCAAATGCCCATCACCCCCACAACTCCCGTGAATACCTGTTGAATGCGCAAGCGAATCGGCCTCCCACATCCGCTAAGTTGCCACGGCAAAGCTAGGCCACTCCAAACCCTGGAGGCAACCCGCCCTGAGGCCTGGGCCACCACCGAGGACGGTCTGGAACAGCACCCGCCGTCGTTATTACCTAAATCGGCTTAGATATTAGCTCAGTTTGAAAAAACCGCGACATTTGCCCCAGGCAGCACGGGGAGGACGCTGGGAGGACTTGAGACGCATCTTTGGTATCAGCCCTCATCCTCAGCACTTGCCTCTGGCCCAGAGGAGGTGAACCCCCCGGTATCGGTCATCGCCTCTGGGCCAGATTGGCCAGTGAACACCTGCTGGGGCACCCCAATGGCAATGTCTTCCTGCTCGAAGGCAAGGCGCAGGCGGCGGCGAAATTCGCGGGCCACCAGGAATTGTTGCAGGGGCCGGGTGCGAATCCACAGCAGTAGGGTCAGTCCGGCGTGGGACATGCCCTCCACCCCCAGCATTTCCGTCGGGTCGAGGATGGCGTAGCTCCAGGCGGGATCTTGGGCCATGGTGCGGGCGGTGCGTCGCACCACAGACAGCGCATGATCGACATGGGTGCCGTAGGCCACATCAATGCGAATCGTGGCCCGCGACCAGGTGCGGCTAAGGTTTTCGACTTGGGAAATCAGGCTGTTGGGCAACGTTACCAGGCGACCATCATCGCCCCGAATTTGGGTAATGCGCAGGTTCAAGTTTTCCACAATTCCTGTTACCTGGCCCGTAGAAACAAGGTCGCCAATGGCATACTGATCTTCCAATAAAATGAGAAAGCCATTGACGAGATCTTTAACTAAATTTTGGACGGCAAAGGAAACCGCCAAGGCCGCCACCGCCCCAAAGGCTAACAGTGAAGCTGGGGCCAACTGTAAAGCTTGCAGAAACCACAGCAGCGCAAAGGCATAAACAATCGCGGTTTTAAACCCCTTGACGACCCCGGTAATGGTGGAAATTCGCATTGCCTTCCGCTGGATATTTTCTACACTGCCGAGTTCATTTTTTTCCCAGGCGTGGGCAATGCGATCAATGGCCAAGTTAGCTAAGCGATTGGCTAACCCTGTAAGGAACCAAGCGAGCAGCAGGAGCACGGGGGTAGAAAATAACCCTGGGGCATAGCGCCTGGTTTGGGGAAATTGATAGAGAATAGCCGCCACCGCCGAGACCCACACAAAGGCAATGCTCCAAAACATTAGCCAGCGTAAAAAAGCCACCAGTTGCAGCCGTTGATTGAGGGAAATGGAATAGGGCCATGGGGTGCGCGATGACCAATCCTGGTCATCGGGCTGGGGCAGGGTTAAGTCCTCCGCAACCGCGAGGCCGCTGGCTCGATGTTCCTTTTGTAGCTCTAGGCGACGTTTGCGCCAGCCCAGCATTTTCCAGGTGCCCACCAGCATTAGGGTAATCAACAACCCACCCCCCACAATGAGGGCCACTCGCCGCAAACGACGCTGAAGCATCCCCGGTAGCCGTCCGATGAGGGCGCTCTGAAGCGATTCCTCTAGGACACTTTGCCAGGTTTCCGCCAACGCCATCTTGGCCGTGGCATGGTATTGGGCATCGCTGTCTGTCACCGTCAGTAGACCCCTCGGCTCTGGCATGTTGCCCACCGTGGCAAACAAAACGGGCAGCTTATTCATCTCTTGAATGTCGATCTGAATCAGATCCGGTGCGAGGGTTTCCCTCGGATCAACCTCCGTTCCCAGGGTGAGGTATTCCAACGCTTGGGTGACGACCTGGTTGAGATGGATTTCAATTTGTCGCGCCCGCACCTCCACAGGCACCAAATCCCCTGGCTCACTGCGATTAAACACTACCGGAGAAGCGATGTTGAAGAGGCTTTTGCCATCCAGGGTAACCGCCGTCACCTCTAGCACCCCGATACGCTGCACCCCCAGCGGTGGGCCGCCGCCGTTCGATGCCCCCAGCGGGTTGGGAAACTGCGCCCACACCGCAGGCATCCCCAGCCCTTGCCCCCAGACCAAACTGGCGCTAAGCAGCATCACCAACAACCAGCGCCACCTACGATCACCGCAAAACCTCGGACAGTTCAAGGGCTTTTCCTCCTTGCCAAGATCGTTACCCCATCGGTGCGTCATCGTTGTTGCAGGGGAATTTCCCCACTCCACGGATGGGAAAATCCTTGAGAATCACACCGAAAACCCATCATAGGGCGGATTTTGGCATTGGCTGGTATGGGTGAAGTGGGCCGGATTCCATCTCAACCCCTGGCCAGACCAAGAACCGCATGGCATCGTCGCCCGTTTGCTAGCCACCTGACATCTTGGCCAAAATAGATTTTGGGCCGCCACGAAAGACAAGTCGAGACGGCATAGGACAGGAGTTTTGGGTGACGGCCCAGAATGTATTAGAGACGATCTTGAGGCTGGGCCTAGGGCCACTATAGTGAACAGCAACAGCAACCCGTGAACAGCCGCCGTCGGTTTTCGTCGCCTTTTATCCATGGATCCCGTTTCCCACGCCCCCACCCCTCCCCCCCAGCCTGCCCTAGGGCCACGCCTCATCGAGCTCGCACAATTGTTTCTGCGTCTTGGTGCGGTCGGATTTGGTGGCCCCCAAGCCCACATCGCCATGATCCACGATGAGGCGGTGGTGCAGCGGGCCTGGTTAAGCGAAGAGGAGTTTCTAGCAGGGGTTGCCATCTGCGAAATGCTGCCGGGGCCAGCCTCCACCCAAACCGGGATTTATACGGGCTATGTGCGGGCCGGATTCCTGGGGGCATTGGTGGCGGGCACTAGCTTTATTTTTCCGGCCTTTAGCATCATGGTGGCGCTGTCTTGGGCTTACTTTCGATTTCAGGGGGTGCCCCAAATCGACCATTTATTTTTGGGCATCTCCCCGGTGGTGATCGCCATTATTTTGGCCTTTGGCTGGAAGCTCAGCCAAAAATCCATCAAGGACAAAACCGGGGTGGCCATTGCCCTAGGGGCGTTTTTGCTGGCCTGGGGGCTACGGCTGAATGTGCTGCTGCTGTTTCTGCTGGCGGGTATCGTCGGTTTAGTCGTCTATCATCCCCCCACCGCTCCCCCAGGGGAGTCTCCTGCAACGGTCTCACCCCCAAGAACGCCCCATACCGCCTGGTTAGCGCCGCTGTGGCCCGTGGGTCAAGCCCTCACACCGCTATTGACCACCCTACCCCGTGAAGTCCTGACGGTCTCAAGCTTTTGGGGACTGGAGCGCATTCAGGCCTATGCTTGGCCGCTGGCATCGTTTTTTGTCAAAGTGGGGGCGTTCATTTTTGGCGGCGGCTTGGTGATCATTCCTCTACTGGAGACTTCGGTGGTAGACAACTTTCAGTGGATGACCCGCAGCGAGTTTTTGGATGGGGTGGCCCTGGGAGAGCTAACCCCTGGCCCAGTGGTGATTACGGCGGCCTTTGTGGGCTACAAGGTAGCCGGATTCCTGGGTGCTTTGGTGGCCACGGTGGCCATTTTTCTGCCCTCCTTTGGGTTTATTGGGCTAGCGTCTCCTTTCCTGCTGCGGCTGCGCCAAAATCCTAGGGTAAAGTGCTTTTTGCGCGGCGTGCTGCCAGCGGTGTTGGGGGCAATTTTATCGGCTACGCTGCCCCTAGCCCAGGCCGCGCTGATTCAAGCCACCCTACCCCTCACCCTGGTGGCGATTAGCTTGAGCCTAGGGGCCTTAGTCGCCCTCGTGCGGTTTAAGCGACCGACCTGGCAACTGGTGCCTGTCGGCGCACTGGTGGGTTTGGCGGTAGGGGCCGTATTAACCTAGGCCACCCTGGGCGGCAGCCCTTTCCCTGCACCAAGTCGTCCTGGGTCAAGGGCTCCTGTTCAAATCTCCCCATCTCCGTATTAGCGCCTGTCTTCATACTGCTGTGATCGTCGTGTCCCCTCAGTTGTAGGATTGACGAAGTATTGGCAAATACTATGGATATTTCTTCTACCTGGGTGAGGCTCAAGATGGGTAAGCGATGGTTTGGGGGAGCCGTACTGGGAGCCTTAGCCCTGGGGCTGGCTAGTCAGGGAGTGGCCCAGGCCGCCGATAGGGTGGTGCTAGAGCTTGGCCCCTTTAGTCGGTCGGTGCCTGTGGATGCCCTGGTAGACTTTGCCGAGGGAGAACCGAACGCCGACCTTACGCCTCTGCTGCGTCGGCTTACCCCAGAGCAACGGGAGGGGTTTCGGACGGGTCTAGTGGCCAGCCGCGAGGTAGATCTGGTGCCCCTAAGTCAGTGGTTCTATGACCCGATGGGCGAGCAATCCCTGGCCTTTTTAGGCAAAGTCATTCGTACGGAGGGACGACTCAACGGTCAACGGGCGCTGCGGGCCGCCCTCATTGCCGCTGCCGCCGAGGATGGCACCCTTTCCCTACTGGGGGTAATTCGCCATTTCCCGACGGGTACGCTGCGCCTAGATTTGGCCCAACTGCTGCGTAATGCCCAGCAAACCCTAGACGACGCCGAGGCCACCCGCGCCGTGGTGGAGGCCATTCGCGCCCAGTCCCAACGGGAGGCTGCCCAGTCTATCCTGCCAACCAACCTGCCTGACCTCACCCAGCCCGGCCCCTACGGCAGTCGCCACCTGTCTCTCCAGCTTACGGATGCCAGCCGCAACCGCACCTATCCCGTAGAACTGGTGGTGCCCCAAGACTGGGATCGCCTGTCTGGCCCGGTTCCGGTGGTGGTGATTTCCCACGGCTTGGGGGATCAGCCCCAGAGTTTTCTAGACATTGCCGCCCATGTGGCCTCCCACGGGTTTGTGGCGGCCCTGCCAGAGCACATCGGCAGCAATTTTGTCCAACAGCAGGCGTTGCTCAGCGGGTTAACCCAGGAGAGTTTCCGTGCCCAGGAATTTATTGACCGCCCCTTAGATGTCACGTTTCTACTAGATGAACTCAGTCGCCGCAACGCAGCAGACTTTGGCGGACGACTCGACCTCAATCGGGTCACTGTGGCAGGTCATTCCTTTGGGGGGTATACGGCTCTCGCCCTGGCCGGGGCAACCATTGACTTCGAGCGTCTGGCCCAGCGCTGCGATCCCACCGCGAATATTTTGGCAGATGCAGCCCTGCTGCTGGAATGTCGAGCCTTGGAACTGCTGCCGCAGACTGAGGTAGCGCAGCGCCTTGGCGACACGGGTGTGCAAGATGATCGGGTGAAGGTAGTAATGGCCTTTGCCACAGTCTCGAATCTGTTTGGGCCGAGGGGAATGGCGAAGATTCAGCGGCCCGTGATGATTTTGGGCGGTGCCCTAGATATTGTGGCCCCGGTGGTGCCGCAGCAGGTGTCGGCCTTTCGCTGGTTAACAACCCCCAACCGCTACCTGTATTTGGCCGATAATACCTCCCACAGCCCCTCATTTACCCGGTCGATCAGCCAGTTGCTCGACTTCGACCAAGACCTCTCCCAAGGCATTGACGAAGCCATGGGCATTACGCGGGGCATCAACAAATCCTTAATTGTGGCCTTTACCCAGGTATATGCCGCCGAACGTCCGGAATTTGCACCCTTCCTCCAGCCCAGCTATGTAGAATCCGTCAGCGCCGATCCCTTCCGCTTTCACCAGGTGCAAAACCTGCCCCCCGAACTCGATGGGCTTCTCGATGAAGTGCCCTAGAGCGCAAGGGTTTTAGCCGCAACTACACCAACGAAGCCCTAGTCGCCCAGCGGAGTTGAGTCAGCCTAGACGATGGCTACCCTCGGTGCTGGGGCCAAGCAGCGGCCTGAGTCAAAACGGTGAGCTAAAAAACCTCAGTTCGGGTTAGACCTAGTGACCAGATTCCCTGGTAGCCCACCCTACGGGAAGCCAGCTACACCCCCAGCCCCTCTCCCACTAGAAAGGCTCAAAGTCCCTCTCCCTTGGGGAGAGGGATTTAGGGTGAGGTCTAAAGCGCAAGCTGGAAGCAGGTTTCTCAAGATTGCAGCGGCTGGCTTATCCCGAACTCAGGCTAAAAAAGTTGACCAAGTTGATCAAAAAAGTGATCCGTTTTTTTAAACCTCCGCTACAATCTATCCCCATTGCCCGCCCCGGTTTTGGGAGAGGTCTAGTCGAAGAAGTTGCGGTCGTCGTCTAGGCAAGCATCCCAACTGGCCGAGAGGGCATCTGCCACCATGGCCTCCAGGGCAGCGGTGTTGACGGTGCGGTTCATGTTTTCCTTAATCGGATCAGACAGGGGCACTAGTCGCAGTCGCCGATTGTCTTGTACGAGGTCAAAATGGCTTTGATTGTCGGCGGTCTTCCCCATTTCGAGGTAGTCGAAGCTGTGAACGTTGATGTAGAGGGTGTGGTTGGCAACGAGCGTGGCCTGCTGGGGGTCAGCGAAGACCTCCATAATCAGCCCTTGGTCGGCAGAAAGCACGTTGCCATCTTCAAGGTGGCTATAGCTAACCTGGCCGAGATCTTGCAGCAACCTAAGCATATCGGCCTTATTCACAACCATGCCTGTGTCTACCAGGCAGGGGGCGAGGGTGCCTAGGTCTCTAACACGCTCGTGATTCATAGATTTTTAACCACGCTACGGCAATCCGTGGAGCAGGTTGAGCTAACTGGGCTCCCGCCGCTCTACATCCACGATACTCGATATCCCTAGGAATGATCTGCCCTTTCTCGCGTTTACTGCGGCTAGGGCTGAGGTATTGCCTGCCAAAGCCGCATACTAAGCACATTCCCGCACGGTGCGGCTGTCTACGTCTTCGTGCTGAAACGTTTTGTTATGCTGAGGGGCCTAGGTCGCGGCTTCGACCCGCTCAGGCTGAGCGGGTCGAAGCCGCAATGCGTGTAGGGGGTTTTCTCTTCGGATTTGCGCTAACAACAGAGTGAAACTTAGACCGCTAGGCACTGGGGGGATCTAGAACTCAGTGAGGGTGTAACTCACTCTATCGAGAACCGCTATAGATCTGGGTTTGAAGTCGTTGTCTTGGAATTTCGCCTGTGAAGCCACCACCCGCGCTATGGTCTGCCCTCGCCCGCCTGGGGGGCCAACTGGGAGGAGCGATTTTGTTTTACACCCGCTTGCCCTTGCCCCGTTGGTGGACACCGCAGTTTGAGGGGATTGCCGCCTTTGCACCCTTGGTGGGCCTGGGGCTGGGGGGGGGGCTAGGATTGACAGACTTGGCCCTACAAACGCTAGGGCTGACGGCCTTGTTCCGCAGTGCCCTGGTGGTGGGGTTGTGGCTGTGGCTCACCGGGGGGCTGCACCTCGATGGGGCCATGGATACGGCGGACGGACTAGCGGTGCCCGACCAGGAACGACGGCTGGCGGTGATGGCCGATAGCCGCAGCGGGGCCTTTGGGGTAATGGCGGCAATCGTCATTCTGGGCCTCAAAACCGTGGCCCTAGCAGAGGTGGCCATGGGGCGTCCGGGGGTAATTGCCCTGGCGGCCCTGTGGGGGCGGTGGGGTCAGGTGGTGGCCATTGCCCGCTATCCCTACCTCAAGGCGACGGGAAAAGGGGCGTTTCACAAGCCCCATCTACCCTTGCCCTGGGCAGTGTTGGGGGGGCTAGGTCTGAGCGCCCTGGGGGGCGGGCTATGGGGCTGGGGCTGGCCATACCAACGGGCCTTGGCGCTGGGGGTGTGGGGCGGCGGGCTGGCCTTGGCGCTGGGGGTAGGCGCTTGGTTTGGGCAACGCCTGGGGGGCCACACCGGAGACACCTACGGGGCCACGGTGGAATGGACGGAGGTGCTGGTGCTGGTGCTGGCCGCGATGTTAGCCCAGGGGCTTTATGGAAACTAGGTTTGGGACTGAATGAGGGCGGTGACGGCACCGAGTAGGTCATCGAGATCGTAGGGCTTGGCCAAAAAGGCACTGGCCCCAGCGGCCAAGGCAATCGTGCGGTAGGTGGGCAAGCCGCTAATGCCCAGGGTTTTGACCGCTGGGTCGAGGGTTTGGAGGCGTTGGATCAGGGTGGGGCCATCCATGGTGGGCATCATCATATCGAGGATGACGAGCTGGATGGCGTGGCGGTGCTGGGCGTATTGTTGGATGGCTTCTTGGCCATTATTGGCGGCAATGGTGGAGTAATGCTGGCTTTCGAGCAGGGCTTGGGTGGTTTGTTGAACCGTGGGATCATCGTCCACCACTAATACCAGTTGTCCTTGGCCAGGTTGGGGGGCCGGATAGTCTTTGACCAAGAGCGTTGTCTTTGCGGTGGCCTGGGCGGCTGCCATCATCACAGGCAGATAAACCTGAATTTGGGTGCCCTGGCCCACGTTGCTGTCTACCAGCACAAAGCCGCCTAGATCTTTCACAATGGCTCTCACGGTGGCTAGGCCCAACCCGGTTCCCTGCCCCACCTCCTTGGTAGTAAAGAAAGGGTCGAAGATGCGATCTCGCACGGAGGGGGCAATGCCCAACCCGGTATCGGCCACCGTCAACCGTAGATAGTCGCCTACCTTGGCGGCGATGTGGATGCCCACGGTGGTGGCCTCGAGGGTTATGGGTTCGGCGGTGAGGGTGAGAGTGCCGCCGCTGGGCATAGCGTCTCGGGCGTTGATGCAGAGATTCATGAACACCTGATAGAGGTTGGTGGCGTCGGCCTGAACGGGGGCCAAGACGGGGGGGAGGTCGAGGGTAATGGTGATGGTTTTGGGCAGGCTAGAGCGCAGCACCTTCGTCAGGTTTTGCAGCAGCACCACCACATCCACCGGGGCTTTAATGTCGTCGCGGTGGCTGTTGACGGTGAGAATTTGCTGCACCATGGAAGACCCCCGTCTAGCGCTCTCTTCAATCAGGCGCAGAGATTCCTGGGCCGCTGGGCCAAGGGCATCGCTGTCCTGGAGCATCTGGGTCATGGTGAGAATGGGGGTGAGCATGTTGTTGAGATCGTGGGCAATGCCGCTGGCGAGGCGACCTAGGCTCTCTAGGCGCTGGGCCTGGAAGAACTGGGCTTGCAGCTTTTTCTGCTCGGTAATGTCCGTTTCCACCGAGAGAATGGATGTGGGTTGCTGGGCCTTGTCGCGCACCAAAGTCCAGCGGGCCACCACCGTCACCCGCTGGCCCGTTTTGGTTTCTTCGGTAATTTCCCCTTTCCACTCGCCCTCGGTGAGCAAGGTTTGCATAATGCCGTCGAGGTAGGGGAGATCGCCGTGCATCAGGGTTTGGCAAACTTGGCCCAGGGCTTCGGCGGCACTCCAGCCATAGAGCCGTTCCGCCCCCCGATTCCAGTAGGTGATGCGGTGGTTGAGATCGCGAACAAAAATAGCGTCGGAAGCGATGTCGAGGAGGGTGGCCTGTTCGCAAATTTTTTGATAGAGATCGGACTGCTGAACGGCAACGCTGGTTTTGGCTGCAACCCGTTTGAGGAGGGCCACCTCGGCGGGCTGCCACTGGCGCGGGGCGCGGCACTGATGGACAATCAGCAGCCCCCATAGCCCAGCAATTTCCACCTCCGATCCCCATTCCGTGGTATCGACAGACCCCTGGCCTATTTCCCCATGTAAAATAGGCACCACGATATTGGCCCGCACCTGAAACCGCCGCAGCATGGCTCTATGGCAGGGTTCTAAATCGTCATGGTCAACGTCCTGCACCATTCCCACCCACCCCCAGCGATAGGACTCGGCATAGAAGTCGCCCAAGCAAGGGTCGTGAATGGTCGTGTCCAAGAGAGGATTAATGCCCTCAGCCACCGCTTCCGCCACCACACAGCCTTCTCCATGGCTCAAAAATCGGAAAACCACCACGCGATCCGTCTCTAGCACCGTCCGACTGCGTTCCACAATGCTAGCCAAGACCACCTCCAGGTTGAGGGAATGGCAGATAGCCTGGGTGATGTCGTTGAGGAGATATTCCTGCTGAATTTGCTGCCGCAGGACGAGGGTGGCCTGCTTGCGGTCGGTAATGTCGTGGTTGACGGCCGTGATCATCCATCTCCCCTCAGCCACCTTAATCGAGGTGTAGGTACTGGAAAACCAGCGCAGCGTGCCATCTCCATGGCGAAAACGATACTCAGCGGTGGCATCCCGCTCGGCATAGAAGTCTTCAAGCAGGGGCTGGATCTGCTGCTCGCGGTCGTCGGGATGCACCTGCGATAGCCAGAAAGTTTTATCGCGATAGTGATCCAAGCTGTAGCCAAACAACCGTTCGCACCCCGCCGACCAATAGTCGTACTCCCAGTTGCCATCGCCATCGATAAAAAAGCTAGAGATAGCAACCATGGCATTTTCTAAAATGCGGTCAGGCTTATCCGCCGCCGGCAGAACAGTTTGGTCCCAGGACGGCTGATCCGAGGAAGCCTGGTTACAGGATAACTGATTGTGGGGTTGATGCCTTTGGTTCATCGCTGTTCTCCTAGGATTGCCTGACGCTGACCACCACTAGACGTTGATCTTTACCAATGACAAGTTTGTAGCCTAGAAGCAACTCGCCTTTTCACGACTATAGAAACTTTTCAGTGGAGATGCACGTGCTCTAGCAAGGGTGGCAGAATGGCCCCCCTTCCTCATAGATCTTACCTAAATTAGGCAGAGTATTGATACCAAGTCTCAATCAAAGTTTAGCCCTTCAATCAAGATATGTAAATCGCATTGTCGCGATTTATCAGTCGATTCAAATTATTGTCATAGCCTTGGCTAAAGCAATGATTTCTACAAGTTTTTTGAAAATCTCCTAGTCTTTTTATAGAATTTTCTTGACTGAATTCTATAAAAAGGAAGTCTCGCAATATCTGGCGTGAATAAATCCTTTCAAAATTCTCTTGACGGGTTAACAAACCTAGGACATGGTATCAACCATAAAAAATAACCAGCAACCTAATTAAGGAGTCATAGATTGTTGCCTAGATCGTCATGCTAGACCGTTCGCTGTGCGAATAATACATGGTCTAAAACAGGGTGATATCAACGAATTTATTCTATACATTGAGCAATGAAAGTTTTACATGTCTGTGCCATTGGAGCCACCACTCAAAAACTGCTAAAACCTCAAATTGATGACCTGATCCGTCGTGGATTAGAGGTTGAGATAGCCTGCTCACCCGATGCCGATGCCGATCAGTTTAGACAGCTAGGCTATGTCGTTCACGGTATTTCTATTGATCGGAAGATCGATCCTTGGCGCAATTTTGCCAGTCTGGTTCAGCTCACGCAACTCATCAAAAGCCAGCGGTATGATTTGGTGCATGTACATACCCCTATCGCGGCTGTTTTGGGGCGTGTGGCTGCTAATCTGGCCGGGGTAAAGCGCATTGTCTACACGGCCCACGGCTTTCCCTTTCACGACCTATTGCCACCCCGGCAGTACGCGGCCTATTTTGCCATTGAAAAAGCCTGTGCCCAATTTACCGATTTGATTTTGACCCAAAGCTATGAAGACTGGATTACAGCCCAAGATAAAGGACTTTGCCCAGCCCATCGGGTACGACACCTGAACAACGGCGTTGACCTGACTCAGTTTTCCCGTCAGCGCCTCAACCCAACCCACCAAGCCAAACTACGGCACACCCTGGGCATTCCGGCTGGCCCCGTGGTAGGCACCGTAGGGCGACTCACCCGGCAAAAGGGCTTTGCCTACCTGGTAGAGGCGCTAGCCCAGGTGCGGCAACGGTTTCCCCAGGTGCATTTGATGATTATCGGCGGCGAACTCAACACCGACCCCGACCCCTTTCAGGCGGAACTGTGGGCACAGGTGCAGCGGTTGGGGTTAGCCGATAGTGTCACCTTGACCGGATTTCGGGACGACATCCCAGAACTCCTAGGGCTCCTGGATGTATTTTGCCTACCCACCTACTTTGGGGAAGGACTGCCCCGATCCATCCTCGAAGCCATGGCTATGGAGCTACCCGTTGTCACTACCGATATTCGCGGTTGCCGAGAGGCGGTGATGCCTCACCAGACGGGGCTCATTGTGCCTCCCCAAGACAGCTCAGCCCTTGCCGACGCCCTCACCCAAGTGCTAGCCGACAAAAACCTCCGTCAACGCTGGGGACAAGCGGGCCGCCAACGCGCCGAAGCGGTCTATGACGAACGCTTCGTCTTCGACCGACTAGCCGCCTACTACCAGGAATTGGGGCTTGATGTAGAGGCTAGGGGGCACGCTTCTACGGTTGCCCTATCGTCATCCCTTTAGGCCGTTATTAATGCCGTTATGGATTAGGAATTCACCGAGGAATCAACCATGCACACGGAGCCAATAGAGACTCAACAGGATTACCAACGGGAGTGGATTAAATCGGAAACTAACCGCTGGCAGAGGCAACGAGAAAGATCATGGCAACTGGGCCTAAAACGTCTTTTTGATCTGGTATGTGCAGGTCTAGGATTGCTTTTCATCTCACCCCTGCTCATTGTGCTAGCGATAGCTGTACGACTGAGTTCCCCCGGCCCAATTTTGTTTACCCAAGCACGACTCGGCCAAGGTGGGCGGCCCTTCACCATCTATAAATTTCGCACCATGGTCGATGGTGCCATCCACATGGGAACCGGAATTTATACCTTCGAGGGTGATCCTCGGATTACGGCTGTGGGTAAACTACTGCGAGATTATCACTTAGATGAATTACCCCAGTTGTTCAACGTTTTACGCGGAGACATGAGTTTGGTAGGGCCACGTCCCCTACTACCTTCCTCCCTAGATGGCTTTACACCGCAACAACAACAACGCTTAATCATGCCCCCCGGTATGACTGCATGGGAAGCGATACAAGGGGGCTTAAATAATACCCTGGAGGAGCGCTTGGCATTAGATATTTGGTACGTTGAAAATTGGTCATTGAGGCTCGATTTATGGATTCTCCTCTGCACAATTCCGGTCGTTTTACGTCGGGAAGGAGTTTATGAGCCCCCTTCTTTAGAGGTGGATTAGCGCAGTATCGTTGTGGTCTCAAAACCTTATCTGTCTAACGTCTACGTCCCTTACTCCCTTTCTAGTCATGACCCTTGCGGCTATTCATCAACCCCAATATCTGCCCTACCTGGGGTTTTTTCATAAAATCGCTCAGGCAGATATCTTCATCATGATGGACAATGTCGAATTTTTGCGCCGAGGCTTACAGCATCGCAACAAAATTAAAACCTGGCAGGGCGATCAGTGGCTGACAGTACCTGTCTTACACCAGGCAAATCAGCACATCATTGATGTCAAGATTAACCGCGATGTTGCCTGGGGAAGAAAACACTGGGGTACACTGCAAACCAATTATGCCTCTGCCCCCTATTTCAACCATTATGCCACAGATTTGCAGCACCTTCTTCAACAGGATTGGAGTAGCCTCTGCGCTCTCAATATGGCCCTTCTGAAATGGACGATGCAGCAGTTGAATATTTATACTCCCATCCTACGGTTGTCGAGTTTACCCGTGCGAGGACACAAAAGCGAATTGCTCATTTCCGCCTGTCAGGCCGTTGGGGCAGATGCCTATCTATCTGGGCCAGGGGGGCGAAATTACATGGATTTAGACCAATTTGAGGCAGCGGGTGTGAAGGTGCTATGGCAAAACTTCCAGCCGCCTACCTATGATCAGCGGTTTCCTGAGGTGGGGTTTATTCCTAATTTATCGATTTTGGATGTGTTGTTTTGCTGCGGCCCTAAAACTCAGACTCTTTTGGCCCGTCAACCTGCACCGAGTTGTCAGTGGTCGGTAGCCTAAACCCGTTTAACTTCCCTTTTATTGAGGATGTATTTGGGATTATTTTGCACTATTTTTGAGGAGTTAAAACGCTGCCATGAGTCAGACTGTGTTAGTAGTCGCACCCCACCCTGACGATGAAGTATTGGGCTGCGGTGGTACCATGGCCCGCCATGCCGATTGGGGCGATACCGTCCATGTGTTAATTATGACCCAGGCAGATCCCGATCTTTACCCCAATGAAGACTCTGTAGCCCTCGATCAACATATCCAATCTGCTCACCGCATCCTCGGCGTGGCGAGCACTACCCACCTCCATTTTCCCGCCCCCCGTTTAGATAGCATTCCTGGTTATCAATTGGCTAACGCCATTAGCCAGCACATTGATCAGGTGCAGCCTAGCTTAGTTTACCTCCCTCACCGGGGGGATATTCATGCCGATCACCAGCGGGTTTATCTGGCAGGACTAGTGGCCACACGCCCCATTAATGATTGCCCGGTGCAGCAAGTTTTATGCTACGAAACCCTCTCGGAAACGGAATGGGCACCACCAGAGGGAGATGCTGTTTTTCGACCAACAGTTTTTGTGGATATTGGTGCTTATTTAGAAACCAAGCTCAAGGCAATGGCCTGCTATAGCGAAGAACTGAAAATATTTCCCCACCCGCGATCACTTCCGGCCCTAGAAGCCCTTGCTACGCTGCGTGGAAGTACGGTGGGGGTTGCTTCTGCTGAGGCTTTTTCCCTAGTTCGGCAGATCCTTTAGAAGAGTTATCTCATAGTGCAAAGAGAATGTATTTCTCTAAAAGACTACTAAAAGACTGACTGAAAAATTCATTGACTTTAGGACGGGCCTTTAAAGCTAACTGAAAAATGTTTGATTGTTTAGGTGGTGTATGGCTTTATGAATACCTCTTAATAATTTCATTGTTCATTTTCAATCTTCAGAGCTTGTTTGTCGATTTCTTGCTTCAACATTCCTTTCTTGTTTCCTAGATTTTATGATCACCACCTCTGTATCTGCTACATCGACTTTACCTGAACCAAAGGGCTATCCTGTCATTGGTCATGCCCTTAACTATCGTCTCAATCCTCTCAAGTTTTATACCCGATGTGCCACCTATGGCGATTTTGTGCGACTAAAATTTGGCCCTCATCCAGTGTATTTTCTCAACCATCCTGACCTGATTAAAGCGATATTTATGACCCAGGGAGGTAGTTTTTTGTCGCGGGCAGAGGGACGAGAATCTCGCTTTTTTGACCCGCTACTTGGCCATAGTTTATTCGTGAGTGAGGGATCTTTTTGGCGGCGGCAGCGACGTCTTATGCAGCCGTTGTTTCAGCGTCATCACCTGGTGGCCTATGGCGACCAAGCGGTGGCCCACATGCAGACAGAACTATCCACTTGGCATGGGGGCGATGCGATGGATGTGCGGGCGGTGATGACCCGTATCGCTCGGCGCATCATTAGCCACATTGCCTTTGGAACGGCGGGGGTGGCCCATCTCAATAGGGTGGAACAAGCCCTGGCCGCTGCCCTCACGGAATATGACCACCGAGACCACAACTGGCTGCTCTATTTTATGCCTGAACGGTTTCCGACCCCCAGCAACCATCGGTACCATGCGGCGGTGGCGGCTCTGGATGCCTGGGTTTATGACCTCATTCAGGCCGGACGGCAGCACAACCCGGACACGGGGGATATGCTCTCGCAACTGCTGAAGGCCCAGGATGACAGCGGCCAAGGCATGACTGACCGAGAACTGCGGGACGAACTGGTAAATCTGTTGTTCGGCCACGATACCATCTCCGACATTTTTTGCTGGGCCTGGTGGGAGATTTCTCAACACCCAGAGGTGGAGGCTCGTTTGGTGGAGGAGTGGCAGCGGGTGTTGGGAGGGCGATTGCCCACCATGGCCGATCTGCACCAGCTTGCCTATACGGAATGGACGGTGAAGGAAACCCTGCGGTTGTACCCTCTGGCCTGGGTAACAGGGCGAGTGGCTACCCAAGACTGTGATTTGGCAGGCCACCCCATTCGCGCCGGGGAAAACGTTGTGATGTGTCAGTGGGTGACGCACCGAGACCCGCGCTTTTTTGAAGAACCCGAACGCTTTAAGCCCGAACGCTGGGCACCGGAGGCGGCTAAGTCGATTCCAGCCTATGCCTACTATCCCTTTGGGGGTGGCCCTCGTTCTTGCATTGGTCAGGGGTTGACGATGCTCGAAATGGTGCTGTTGTTGCCCACCATTGGCCAGCGTTTCCATCTGCGGCCCACGATGAATCAGTCCCCAGTGCCCCTACCCGGCCCGTCCTTTTCCCTGCGGCCTAGTTCTGGTTTCACCGCTGAACTGGTAGCGCGATAGCGGATTGACAGCTCCTCGATTGGTTTGGCTGATTGTCTAGCTGATGTTTTTCCATTTACTTCTATGCAGATCACCGTCCTCACCCCAGCTAGCCCCCGCTGGCGGGCCTTGCTTGATCAAACCCCCCACGACATCTACCAACGTCCCGCCTACATCAGTCTGGAGGCAGATCGCACCCGCACCCAGGCCGAAGCCCTGATGATTGAAGACCCTCAGACAGATCGAACCTTGCTGGCCCCCTATCTGCTGCGACGTTGCGACGACGTACTGCCCCCCGGACTTGGGAACACCTGCCTAGATGTGGTATCGCCCTACGGGTATCCGGGGCTGTTGCTCAGTCCGGCGGCCCAGGCCGATCCAGACTTTTTGCCCCAGGCCATCACCGCCCTGCGCCATGGTCTTGGCGAACGGGGGGTCTGTGCGGCGTTTTTCCGGCTTCATCCTTGCCTCAATGCGGGCTTTGCAACCCAAGATCCGGGCTGTGCTGTCGTCAACCATGGCGAGACGGTGGCCCTAGACCTGACGCTGCCCTTAGACCAGATTTGGAAGGACACTAAATCCAGCCATCGCAACAAGATCAACCGTTGCCATCGCCAGGGCCTAGTGGCCCGCATGGTGCCCTGTCAGAATCATCTCTCCACCTTCGTGGCCATCTATGCCGAAACCATGGCGCGGGTGGAGGCAGGCGACCTCTATTTTCAATTCAACCAGCACTACTTTGAAAAACTGCATCAAGTCCTAGGCGTTAACCTCCACCTCTGCGTTGTGGAAGCGGACGGAGAAGTCGCCTCGGCGGGGCTGTATAGCGAGGCCCACGGCATTGTGCAGGCGTTGTTTGGCGGCACCCGCACTCGGTTTTATGCCCAGTCACCCAGCAGTCTAGAAACCGACTTTGTGCGGCGATGGGCCAAACACCAGGGCTACCAAGTGCTGCATCTGGGTGGCGGCGTCGGGGCAGCCCAAGATTCCCTGTACCACTTCAAAGCCGGATTTGGGCCTGGTCGGTGGCAATTTCAAAGCCTGCGCATAGTGCCCGATGCCGCCCGCTACCACAACCTCATTGCCCAGCGCGCCAAGGTACTCGGCATTGACCCCGCACGCCTTACCCAAGGCAGCTTCTTCCCCGCCTACCGTGCCGCCTAATCCCCCCATTCCCCCTACCCCCTGTCCCCTACCCCCTAACCCCCATGACACCCTCCCCCATCCTGCTCTCCCCGCCCCACCTGGGCGATGACGAACTTTTGCACGTTAAAGCGGCCTTTAACACCAACTGGGTAGCTCCGGTTGGCCCCCATGTCGATGCCTTTGAAGCAGAATTTGCGGCGGCGGTGAAGTCGCCCCATGCGGTGGCTGTGAGTTCTGGCACAGCGGCTCTGCACTTGGCCCTGCGTTTGGTGGGGGTGCGGGCGGGCGATGAAGTGTTCTGCTCGACCCTCACCTTTGTGGCCACCGCCAACCCGATTTTGTATCAGGGGGCCACACCCGTGTTCATCGATAGCGACTATGCCACCTGGAATATGGATCCCAACGCCCTGGAAACAGCTCTGGAGCAGCGGGCGCGACAGGGGTGTCTACCCAAGGCTGTGATTGTGGTACATCTCTATGGCCAAAGTGCCGATATGGATCCCATTGTGGCCCTGTGCAACCGCTACGGTGTGCCCCTCATTGAAGACGCCGCCGAATCCTTGGGGGCCACCTACCAAGGACGACCCACGGGCACCTTTGGTCGGGCTGGCATCTTCTCCTTCAATGGCAACAAAATTATCACCACCTCCGGCGGCGGGATGTTGGTCACAGCCGATGCCGCCCTGGCCCAGCAGGCCAAATTCCTGGCCACCCAGGCCCGCGACCCCGCCCCCCACTATCAGCATTCCCACCTGGGCTACAACTATCGCCTCAGCAATGTGCTGGCGGGCATTGGCCGAGGGCAGTTGGCAGTTTTAGAAGAACGGGTAGCGGCCCGTCGTCGCAACTTTGCCGCCTACCACCAGGCCCTCGGCCATCTGCCGGGGCTAGACTTCATGCCAGAAGCGTCCTACGGCACCGCTACCCGCTGGCTCACCTGCCTCACCGTAGACCCCAACCGCTTTGGCTGCGACCGCGAACAGATTCGCCAAGCCCTAGCTGCGGCCCAAATCGAATCGCGCCCGGTTTGGAAACCCCTGCACCTGCAACCCCTGTTTGCAACCTGTGATGTGGTGGGCGGTACGGTGGCTACTGACCTATTTCAGCGGGGGCTGTGTCTGCCCTCTGGGTCTGCCCTCACCGCCGCCGAACTCGCCCGTGTCATTGACGTGGTGGCTGGGCAATATCGCCCCGCCCTTCGGGCTGCGGTGGGGGTAGACACCAAGCCAGGAAGAAGGGGGCTGGGCTATCGAAAGGCATCGTAATTCTTTGTATAAGCAGTAGCCCCACAGGAGAGGGGCTTTTTCGATAATCTGAGTTCGGGATAAGCCAAGGATGGCGATCTTGAGCACCCTGATTCCGGCTTGTGTGTTTGCCCTCACCCTAAATCCCTCTCCCACGGGGCTAGCGCTTATACATCAGTTTCTATTCCGCTGAGTTCCTGGGGTTGATCCCCCCTAGCCCCCCTTAAAAAGGGGGGAATCGGTTTAAAAGTCCCCCTTTTTAAGGGGGATTTAGGGGGATCTCCCAGGTATAACGGCATAAAAACAAGATGTGTATAAGCGGTAGCCCACAGGGAGAGGGATTTTGAGCCTATACCGATGGTGGGGTGTTGGTGCAGTCCTGGGGCTTATACCAAATTCCGGTTGCTTACCCCCGATTCAAATGCTGATCCCGCTCAGGCTGAGCTTATCGAAACCTCAGTTCGGGTTACGCCAAACATTGCAATATCGAGAAACCTGCTTTCGACTTGCGCTTTAGCCCTCACCCTAAATCCCTCTCCCACAGGGAGAGGGACTTTGAGCCGTTCTAGCTCCCCTCTCCTCGTGGGATAGGGGCTGGGGGTGAGGGCTACCAGGGGATCTGGTTGCGCTTTAGCCCTCACCCTAAATCCCTCTCCCATAGGGAGAGGGACTTTGAGCCTTTCTAGCTCCCCTCTCCTCGTGGGATAGGGGCTGGGGGTGAGGGCTACCAGGGGATCTGGTCACTGAACTGAGGTTAGCTTGCTTCCCGTCAGGGTGGGCGACCAGGGCACGTCGAAAGACGATTTCTGACTCTTGAAGTCTTGGGCTTATCCCGAACTCAAGCTATCGAAGCCTCAATTCGTTTAGTTTTTTTCTATTCAGATTTGCTCTAAAAATCAATTTTTATCCTTGGGGGTGCTGCGCCATCGGCCTAGACTATTGGTATTACTGAGGGATCGGCATATCTATCACCATCCGCTGCTGGCCCCACAGGGCAATGCCGTGGGTTTTGCCCTCAACCGTGAGATTGTAGGTGCCCTCCGGTAGGTAAAACACGGCTACCGAGGCGGGAACTTGGGTCTGCAACAGCGTTTCGTCCTCCCGGCGCAGGGTGAGGTGGGCGGCGGCATGGGGCAAACGCACTTCCAGACGACTAATGGGACGACGCGCCAGGGCTAGTTTGAGCAAAGCTGCCCCCCCCTGACCACTCTCTAGGCGCAGGGCCACCTCTTCCTGACTCAGAATGGTGTCGCCTAGGGCATTGGCCGCCGCTAAAAAAGCGGGGTCGTTGCTGACGGCATAGGCCTCTAAGAGAATTTCAAGGAAAAGGGTCTGCTGGGGGTCAAGCCCCTGGTCGGTCACGGCAACTCCGCGCTGCACCATCTCCGGTGCCATGCCGTTTTCCCCTAGGCGCACTAGGGTTTGCCACGCCTGCTGAAGCCGATCCAAATAGGCCCGGTCGCCCGTGACCCGGTAGGCCTCCACTAGCATCGCCAGGGTGTTGTACTTACCATCGCCGTAGAGGCTGTCTACCGCTGGGCGACCATCGGGGGTGAGTTTACGCACAAAATGTCCCCACTCCGGCACCCAGGCCCGATCTACCCAAACATCTGTGGTGGCCAGGGCTTGGGCGCAATACTGGGGCTGGTCGGTAAGCTCGCACAGGGCAAACAGTTGGCGCACAAAATAGAGGGTATCGGTGTCACTGGAGGGTTCCTCTGGCCGATCTCGCCCCTGGGTAAGCACAAACTGTTCGTAGAGCAGGGGCAGGGTGGGGCTTTGGGGATGTTGCCACACAAACTGAAGCTTTTGGTCGGCCCACTGGAGTAGGTCGGGACGCTGCTGGGCCTCGGCGATCTGGGCCATCCCCAGCGACACCTGGCCATAGTCTTGGGTGAGGGTGACGGAATGCCGAGGACGGCCCCCCGCTACATTCACCCAGCCCCACAGTCCGGTGGGTTGAGCGCTAGTGGTGGGCACATCAAAGGCGGTGAGGGTGGCGGCGGCCAAATCGAGGCACTGGGTTTGGAGAGGCCGATTTTCGGGGAACCAGGCGCACAGTTCCGCCGCCCGCTCAATGAGCCCCACGGGCTGCTGTTGATCGGTGGTGGTGGCTCCGCCCGTGGGGGTTGGGTCGGGGGGCAGAGCGGCGGCGTAGGGGTAGGCAATGAGCCCGGTGCGGGGGTCGCGGTCGGCAAAGAAAATCTCCGCCAGATCGGCCATCAGGGCATCGGCAGGACGATAGTTCAGAGCTTTTAGCTCGATGGGCAGGTAGTGATCCACATGGCCTCGCGCCAAGGCTGGGCTGTCCTCCACCAGGGTTGTCCAATAGTCGGTAATGAGGGTAAGGCCCGTCGTCAGCGCTTCATCGCCTAGAGCATAGTAGGCTTCGGGGGTGCCATCGGGACGCTCGGCCACCGCGAGGGGGGCTGTTTGGGCGGAGGGGGCGTGGCTTTGGGTGAGCCAAACTAGGCCCGCCGTGGCGATGAGGGGAAGACCCCAGAGGGAGAGGCGGCGAAGCATGGGGATGTGGGGAGTAGGGAGTGGGGAGTAGGGAGTGGGGAGTGGGGGTATCTGGGGATCTGGCAGGAGCTATAGCAGATCTCGGTAGAGATTGACCATGGCGGTTACATGGGTTTCGATGGAGAAGTCTCGGCGGATGCGATCTCGGCCTGCGCTGCCTAGGCTTGTCCGCAGGTCTTTGTCTTTCAGCAGGGTTTCGAGGGCATCGGCGAGGGCCATGGGGTCGCTGGGGGGAACCAGTAAACCGTTGGTGCCGTGGTCAATCTGTTCGTGAACGCCCGCAATATCGGTGCCCACAATGGGCAAACCAAAGGCCATGGCCTCCAGGTGGGTGGTGGGAAAGCCTTCGTTGCCGCCGACTTCAATGGTGTGATCGCCATAGTCGAGGGTTTCGCGGCTAACCGAGGGCAGCACCTCGATATCGGCGAGGGCGTAGAAGACGAAGGGATTCGACTGCCAGCCCGTAAAGGTGACATTGTGCAGGTTCAGGGTCTTGAGTTGCTGCATCAGCCAGTCGGCATGGTACTGATATTCTGGCTCTAGGTCGCCAATGCACAGCACCACTAGCTTATCGCCCCAGCCGCGCCGATTGAGTTCGGCCACCGCCGCCAGCAGATGATGATGCCCCTTAAAGGGCACCACCGAGGCAAAGCAGGCCACAATCAGCTTGCCTGCCGCCTTCAGCCCTTGCAGCCAGGGGCTAGGCCGACCGACATCCGGCTGGAGACGCACACTGTTGTAAATGGTGGTGGCCTTGGCTTGTCCGGCGGGGGTTAGGTCGGACTGGATGGCATCGCACACGGTGACAATGCGGCTAGAAACCCACTCAAAATAGGTATGGGAAATTCCGGCAAAGGGCAATTGTCCGTGCATGTGCCCCACTACCGGACAGCCCCACAGCCGCGCCGCACCGCCAATCATCAACGCCCCACGCCCACCATCCACATGGATGAGGTGGGGTTGCCAGTCGCGCAGTAGATCGAGGCATTGCAAGGTGTAGGGCAGTAGTTCTGTGATCACCACCTGGGTGCGCCGCCAAGTAGACCACTGCAACATGGCCTTACCAAACTGGTTGAGGTAGCGTCCGGGGGGCATCACTTCCACCGCAATTCCGGCCTCGCGGTAGGCTTCGGCGGCCCGCCCTTCTCCCGCTACCACCACCAGGGGCGTCACCAAGGGCGGCAGGTGGGTGATGAGCTCAAACAACACGCGGTTGGCCCCCGCCATGCGCTGATAGTAGGCCATGTAGTAGAGCACCCGCAGGGAGGGCATTTGGGCCATGGGGTCGGCGGTGGGGGCTTGGGAATCGGCTATGGGGGAGGCAGATCCTAGGGAGAGCATGGTAAGGGTTCCGTAGGGTTAGGGCAGGGGGGTGGGGCAATCCGCACAGGTCGGCGCACCCAGCTAGGCCGTAGGGGGCTTCAGGAAACGGCATCAAAGGACAGCATCAGGCGGACAACACCCGCTGAAACAGATCGGCATACTGGGCGGTAATCACCTCAGCCCGGTAAAGCTGGGATCGCGCCCGCCCCCGTTCTGCCAACTGCTTCGCCAGACCTGGTTCATACAGCACTCGCAAAATCTCCACCGCCAGGGCAGCGGCATCACAGGGGGGCACCAAAAGCCCAGCCTCGCCCCCAGCCAAAATATCCGCTGGGCCGTGGGGGCAATCGGTGGAGACGACGGGCACTCCGCAGGCCATGGCCTCTGCCACCACATTGCCAAAGCCCTCATACAGCGACGACAACACAAACACATCCGCCGCCGCCATTAGGGCATAGGGATTGGCCCGAAAGCCCACCAGCCGCACCGCACCCTCCAGGCCCAGCCGCCGAATCTGCCGTTCTAGGGTAGGCCGTAGCGGCCCCTCTCCCACAATCCACAGGTGGGCGGGTACCGTTTGGCGCACCTTGGCGATGGCCTCGATCAGGTAGCTAAAGCCCTTTTGGGCGTGCAGCCGTCCACAGGCCACCACAAGCGGACGAGGCAAGGGCAAATCCGTTGGGTCGAGGGGGGCCACCGCACCTGCCGCCACGCGCCCATCCACCCCAGCATTGGGGATGACATGGATCGGCGGAGCTGGGGACTGCATTAGGGTGGCAAATTCCTGGGCCACCCCAGCAGACAGCGCCACCAGCCCATCCGCCGCCGTCAGATCGCGAGACAGCATCCTCAGCATGGCCCGATCAAGGGGGTGCCAGCGACGATGGTACTGCCCTAGGGGCGAATTTTGGGCGCAGACCAGCAGTTTGGGCGGCTGGGGCAACCCCCGACAGGCCCGAATCGCGGCGAGGTTGGCATGGTCGAGGGCAGCGCAAACGAGGTCGGGCTGCTGGGTTTGAATCAGGCGGCGTAGGGCAGGCACAGCGCTCATCATCCGCAGGGTGCTGGAGGGCCGTCCTGGGGGCGTCAGGCCGTAGATGGGCACATCGGGCGCAAGGACTGCTTCATAGCTACCGCCCCGTTGGGCCACCGCTACCAGGGGGGCAAAGGCCGTGCGATCTAGGGCGTTAATCAACCGCAGAAAATGCATTTCTGCACCGCCATTACCTAGAGAAGCGGTGAAAAATAAAATGCTTTTTTGGCTTTTATTCTGATAATTGGCTGCATCGTAAAATTGATGATTAAAAGATGGCTTATTCGCTTCTTTATGTGTTGGCCTAAGGGTATTATTTTGACTATCTAAAGATGTTGTCAAAGACGGATTTTCCATCGGTTTACCCATGGGCCTAAATGCTTATTTGTATCTGAGCATTATGGCCTCATTAAGGCTATATCGGATGCCAGTTTGCCTAGAATCGGTAGACCAAAATTTGCTCTTGTGCCGTGATCCAGCCCACGCTTACGGGAAGGAATGCCGAGTCCGAATAGAAAACCCCCTAAACGAATTGAGGCTTCGACCTGATTGCCTGACCCATCTCCAAAGTAGGTTGGGTGCAGCGAGGCGGAGCCCAACACTTGCCGAGGCTTTCGGGCTTGTTGGGTTCTGCTATCGCGCCACCCAACCTACGGGAAATCAATACTTTTCGGCATTGTGTCAGTCAGCCGGGGCTTCGACCCGCTCAGGCTGAGCGGGATCAGCGTTATTCTCGACCCTATGGCGGAGAGACCTTGGCCAGTAAGGCGGTGACTACCTGGGAGAGTTGTTTCAGGCGGATGGGTTTGCTGAGGTAGTGGTTGGCCCCAGCGGCTAGGCAGCGTTCTTGGTCGGCGGGCATGGCGAGGGCGGTGAGGGCGATGATAGGCACCGTGGCCAGGGCAGGGTTTTGGCGAATTTGACGGATGGCCTCTAGGCCGTCGAGGTGGGGCATTTGGATGTCCATCAAAATTAAATCGGGCTGAGCCGTAGTGGCCAGGTTGATGGCTTCCAGGCCGTTTCTGGCCACGATGAGGGTATAGCCTTTGGCTTCTAAATAGGACGTTGTGGTGCTGAGGCTGGCTTCGTTGTCTTCGGCGAGCAAAATCAGAGGAGTATTGGCTTGGTCTACCGGGGGGGTGGCGTCGATGGATTCGGTGAAGCTGGCTGGGGAAGCGTCGCCGTTGGGAATGGCGATGATCGGGAGCTGAATGGTGAAGCAACTGCCGATGCCCACTTCGCTGGTGAGCGTAACTTCGCCGCCGTGCATTTCCACCATGCGTTTGACCAGGGAGAGGCCCAGCCCGGTGCCTTCGTATTGGCGATTGAGGGCGGTGTTGACCTGCACAAAGGGCTTAAACAGGCGTTGGGCATCTTCGGGGCTAATGCCAATGCCCGTATCGGTAACGGAGATAGACAACAGGCCCAGGATTTGGCTGGGGGTGGCCTGGGGATGGAGGAAGTTCCGGGTTTGGTCAGATTCTGGGGTGAGGGCGGTGTAGCTGGCAGCGAGGGTAATTTGGCCACCTTCGGGGGTAAACTTGACGGCGTTGGTGAGCAGGTTAATCAACACCTGGCGCAGGCGGCGGTCGTCGCCGTAGAGGTCGGGTAAGCCGTCGGGGATGAGGGTTGTGATCTGCTGGCGCTTTTTGTGGGCCTGCTGTTTCACAAAGGTGACGCTGGCGCAGCATAGCAAACCGACACCGATGGCATCAAAGTCTAGATCGACCTGGCCTGCCTCAATTTTGGAGAGGTCGAGGATGTCGTTAATGAGCGAGAGTAGGTGGCTGCTGCTGCGCTCGATGGTGGCGAGGCTGCGCTGCTGGCGTTCGTTGAGGGGGCCAAAGATTTCCTCCTGTAGCCCTTCGGTCATGCCGAGGATGGCGTTGAGGGGGGTACGCAGTTCGTGGCTCATGTTGGCCAAAAATTCGTCTTTAAGGCGGGTAGCGTGTTCCAGTTCGGCATTGGTGTGGCGCAGGGCGGCCTCAGCGGCTTTGCGCTCGGTGATGTCTTCCAAAACCCCTTCAATGGCCAGTAAATTGCCTGCGTCATCCCAAACGGGGTGTTTCACTACGTGCAGGATGCGGGTTTCTCCATTGGGATGGATAAAGGACATCTCAAATTCCTGGGAGGGCACCCTATCGGTTAGGAACCTTTGGCTTTTGGTTTGGGCTAGCTCTAAGGTTTCGGGGAACCAGTTGACGGTGGTGGCCCAAGATTTACCCAAAACGTTCTCTGGCGGCACCCCAAAGACAGACTGAAACCCACCGCTGACGTAGGTCAGGGCTGTCCCGGTGTGACTAAAGATGACGAATTTATCGCCGATGTCATCCACTAGGCGCTGAAACTTGGCCCGACTGCTCCGAAGTTCCTGCTCGGCTAGTTTGCGGTTTGTAATGTCTTGGTGAATGCCCACCATCCGCAGGGGTTGGCCTTGACCATCGCAGTACAGCTTGGCTGTAGACAAGACCCACCGCAGTTCGCCATCCGGTCGGCAGATGCGATATTCGGCATTGAAGGGAATTCTGGCCCGCAAATCGGCCTCTAGTTGGGCCTCTACCCAGTTGAGGTCGTCGGGATGGATGCAATTGCGCCAGTCTTGGTAGGTGACAGGCCACCCTAGGTTTTGCAGACCATAGTCTTCATAGGTGCGCTCATCCCAGATGGGGTCGTTTACCAAATCCCATTCCCAAATGCCATAGGCTCCGGCTTGTAGGGCCAGGGTGAGGCGATTGGTTTGCTCTTGCAGGTTAATCTCGGCCTGTTTGCGGTCGGTAATGTCTTGGTTAATGCCGATCATTTGCACGGGCTGGCCATACTCATCGCGCTGCACATAGGCCGAAGACTGAATCCACCGCAGTTCCCCATCGGTGCGATAAATGCGAAACTCGGTGCCCAAATAGGGTGCGCCGTGGATGGCAGCTTCTAGCAAGACTTCTACCCGATCCAAATCCTCTGGGTGAACGAGGTCTCGCCAGGTTTGCCAATCGGTGATCTGATCGGTTTCCGCCAGTCCATAAATGCGGCAGAGGGAGGTGTCCCAAAACAGATCTTGGTCTAAGTCCCACAGCCAAAAGCCAATTTGGCCAGCTAGCAGGGCCAAGGAAAGGCGATTGGCCAAAAGCTGAAGTTCTGCCTCAGCCGATTTCCGATTGGTAATGTCTTGGTTGATGCCGATGATCCGTGTGGGGTTGCCCTCGGCATCGCGCTGCACCTGGGCAATCGCGAGTACCCAGCGTAGATCGCCATTGGGAAGCCGGATCTGAAACTCTGTGTTGTAGTCAGCTTCGCCCCGTAGCGCCGATTGTAGTAGCGCTTCTGCTCGGTCGCGGTCATCGGGATGGAGGCTATCCCGCCAGGTCTGATAGATGGCGCGTTCCTCCTGGCTTTGCAGGCCGTAGATAGCATACATGCCCTCATCCCAATTGACCTCGTTGACCAAATCCCATTCCCAAACGCCATAGGAGCCTGCTTGTAGCGCCAGGGTCAGGCGGTTGGTTTGGGTTTTTAGATCTAGTTCCGTTTGTTTCCGCTCGGTGATGTCTTGGTTGATGCCCACCAGCCGCACGGGGTTGCCCTCGGCATCGCGCTGCACCTGAGCAAAAACCTGCACCCAGCGCTGTTCGCCATCGGGCCGATCAAAGCGAATTTCGGCGTTGATGACAGAATTGCTTTTTAGGCTTTGCTCGATTTGGGCATCAATGCGAAGGATGTCTTCGGGGTGTACCAGATTGCGCCAGTCTTGGTAGGTGGCAGGTCGCCCTAGGTGTTGTAGACCATAGATTTCATACATCCGGTCATCCCAGATGGGTTCATGGACAAAATCCCATTCCCAAATGCCAAAGGCCCCCGCCGCCAGCGACAGCATAAGCCGATTGGTTTGGGCTTGCAGGTCGGCTTCGATCTGTTTCCGCTCGGTAACGTCTTTGTTGATGCCCACCATCCGCACGGGCTGCCCGGCCCGGTTTCGCTGCACCTGGGCGAAGGTTTGCACCCAGCGCTGTTCGCCATCCGGTCGGCAAACGCGAAACTCAACACACAGGGGCGCTTCCCCGGCAAGGGAACGTTGCACCTGATCTTCCACTCGTTCTAGGTCGTCGGGATGAATGATGGCGCGCCAGTCTGGGTAGGTGGCAGGTCGTCCTAGGTGTTGCAGGCCGTAGATTTCATAGACCCGATCATCCCAGACCCGCTTTTCGCCCAAATCCCATTCCCAAATGCCAAAGGCACCCGCTTCTAGGGCCAGGGTGAGGCGATTGGTTTGGGCCTTCAGGTCAGCCTCCGCCTGTTTTCGTGCGGTGATGTCTTGGTTAATGCTGACCATCCGCAGGGGATTGCCCTCCGCGTCGCGCTCCGTCTGGGCGAAGGCTTGCACCCAGCGCAGTTGGCCATCGGGTCGCACAATCCGAAATTCGGCGGTGAGAATGTCTTGGGTCTGTAGGGCCTGGGCTAGCCTAGCCTCTACCTGGCTGGCATCGTCGGGATGAAGGATATCGTGCCAGTCTTGGTCGGTGAAAGGTCGGCCTAGGTGTTGCAGACCGTAGATTGCACACGCCTGCTCATCCCAGACCGGAGGATTGACAAAATCCCACTCTCCAATGCCAAAGGCCCCCGCCTCTAGGGCCAGGAGGAGGCGGTTGGTTGAGTTCTGCAATTCCAACTCAGCCCGTTTCTGCTGGGTTAGATCCCGCATAGAACCCAAAACACCGATGATAGTGCCCTCAGCATCCCGCAAAGGCACTTTGGTGACCTCAAGCCAAACCTCTTGGCTAGTCAGCATCATCGTCTGCTGCACGATGTTGAAATAAGGCTGTTCGGTGGCGATGATGTGGCGGTCTTCTTGTTGAATAATCTCCACCAGATCGGGCGGCCAGTTTAGTTCGGCATCGGTGTGGTTTAAGATGTCTGCCGCCGAAGATAGGCCAAAGATTTCGAGAGCTTTAGGGTTAGCTCCTCGATAGACGCCGTCACAATCTTTCCAAAAAATGGCAACGGGGGTCGTTTCGAGCACTTTTTGCAGAAAAGCTTGGGAGTCCCGTAGGGCCGCTTCGGCTTCGGCCCGCTGCATCGTTGTCCACAGACGCTCGGCGGTTTCGCCCAATAGGTCTACCTCTGCCGCTGTCCAATCGCGGGGTGTGGCTTCGCTGGCAACGAGGGCACCCACCAAAGTCCCATCCTTAATTAAAGGAATGACGAGAATTCCAATCAGTTGAGTCATCTCCAGCCCAGCCTGTTCGGCCTCGGAGATGATGGGGGTGGCTTGGGTGTTGGCTAGCACAATGGTTTCGCCCCGGCGCAGGTAGGGCAAGCTCCAGCCATAGTTGGCTATCGGATACTCCCCAATCAGGGAAGGGGAATTGCCACGGACATACTCGCGATAGATGTGAGACATCCCCACCGCTTCATCAAAGGCAATATAGAAAACGCGGTCAACGCCCAAGTGTTCGCCCAGTAAGTGGCAGGCCTCGGCTTGAATGTGGGTTGGATCGGTGAGGGATCGCAACACATCCGACAGTCTGACCCGGAAAGCGTCAATTGCCGCCGATGCCTGCGACGCCTCCAGCACCATGCGTCCTTCGTGAACGTCGGTAACGGCACCGTACAGCTTGATCACCTTGCCCTCTGCATTTTTGATCGGGGCAACATGGGATACAAACCAACGGTATTCCCCATCATGGCGACGGATGCGGCGTTCTTCGCGCCGGGGTTCTCCCGTTTCGGAGGCTTCTCGCTGAATCAGAACCGATGCGGCCCGATCATCGGGATGAATGGCCTCTAGCCAGCCTCGGCCCAAGGCTTGCTCTAGGGTTTGCCCGGTGTAGTCTAGCCAGCGTTGGTTGCACCAGGTGTTGAAGCCATCGGGTTCACTTTCCCAGAGAAAATCGGGGACGAGGTTGGCAATGGCCTCAAAGCGGGCTTCGGAGGCTTGGAGATTGGCTTCCGTTCTTTTGCCGCTGGTAATGTCTACAACGGATCCTAAAAACTGCTGAATCTGCCCCTGATCGTCACGGGTATGGGCTTGCCCCCGCAGCAACAAATCCAGCCATCGACCATCGCGGTGGCGCACCCGATATTCAAAGGTGAGGGTGATTCCCGGCGGGCTTTGGTCGAGTTGGTGAATATAGGCAGCAAAGCCCAGGTGATCGTCGGGATGCACTAGGTTGGGCACCAGATCGGCCCCCATGGCTAGAATTTCGGCAGCGGTATAGTCTAAAATATTCGCGACCGACTCACTAACAAACAGCAGGCTTTGGCTGGGCACATCAAACAAATAAACCAGCAAATCTGGATTCGTTTGGATGGCACTTTCAATCAGCTTTTTCTGTTCTTGTAATTCTAGTGCAACTCGTTTTTGTGCGGTAATATCTCGACAGACACAGACTAAAATATTGTCCTCCAACAGCGTTAGAGATACAAATTGTGGAAACGTCGTGCCGTCTTTGCGGGTGGCGACCATTTCCCCCTGCCAGTATCGTTGCTGCTGCAAACTGGGAAAAACCGTCTGCTCGAACTGCGCTAGCATCTCTGGAGAGTAGAGGGTTGTCCAGCTTTGGCCAAGCAGTTCTTCGGCGCTTTCATAGCCAAAGAGCTGTACATGGGCCGAATTGAGATAGATGTAGCGTTCATTCTGAAGAATGGCAATGCCATCCACCGCCGATTCAATGGCCCCTAACTGCTGGCACAAAATCGCTTCGGCCCGCTGGCGTTGTTGCAACTCCGTTTGTGCCTGCTCATATAAGCTGGCTTGGTAAATGCCCATGCCTAGCTGGCTAGCTATCTGCTGCAACAGGTTAACTTCCCCCTCTAGCCAGGGGCGGAAGTCGTCATTTTGATACACCGCCAGTAACCCCCAAAGGGTTTCTCCGGCAAAAATGGGCACCACCACAAAGGCTTTAGCCTGAAACTGCTCTAGCAGTTCAATGTGGCAGGGCTGAAAACCCGCCTGATAGATATTAGGAACCGCCAAGGTCTCTTGGTTTTGAAACCGACTGCCTTTCTTTTCTTGCAAACAGGTATCGGTCAAAATCTGGCGCATCTCAGGATGTAGCAGCTTGACCCACGGTTCCGCCACCGATTCGGCCACAAAATTGCCGCTCCAATCGGGCAGAAATCGGTAAATAACCGCCCGATCTACCCCCAAAAACTGTCGTACCTGATCCACCGCTGTGCTCAGAACCGCATTTAAATCTAAGGTCTGACGAATGCGCTGGGTAATGTCTCGCGGCAGAAGTTCCCGCTCAGCCTGCTGCTGAACCAGGGCCTCGGCGGCTTTGCGGGCACTAATATCCGTGAAATAACCGACAACTTCCTGGGGTATGCCCTCGGCATCGCGCAGCAAAACCCGGTCGTCGTGAATCCAAACATAGTGCCCATCACGATGACGCATTCGGTAATCGCATTGCAATTTTCCTTGCCCAAACAGCCCTGAGGCTAGGGTAAAGATCTGGGCTACGTCGTCGGGATGAATGAGTTGGACGCAAAACTCAGGTTCTGCGGTAAAGTCTGCTGGGGTATAGCCCAAAACCGCTTCAATGTTCTGGCTGATGTAGGTGCAGGCGTAGGGCGGCACAGCCTGATGGCTATAGGTAATGGCGGGGCTGGTCTCCAGCACCCGCTGAAGCCGATGGTTTTGGGCTTCGCGGTGCGCCAGATCCCTTTGCTGCTGGGCAACCTGATCCTCAAGCCGCTGAGACGTATCACGTTCGGCAGCCAACTGTTCTGAAAGGTGTTGAATCAGGTCTTGGGCCGCTGCTAATTGCTCTAGCAACCCCTGAGCTTGAGACATAGTGATCGTGCTTGTTAGGGCTATATTGACTATAGTGTAGGGAAAATTATAGTCAAGCCAAAGATGGGGCTAGGTATAAAACTGATAGAGAATTTAGAGCTCGTGGTTCTTTACTCAGCAGAAAATTTATAATGCTGTTTTGGATCCCCTTAAATATCTAGTGTAATTGCGGTTATTGCAGGGAAGAAGCGTCTAGTAAAGGGGAATTTCGACTGAAAATATACCGAGAATCTAGCACTTTAAAGCGGGCATTCTGGTTGACTGACAAACGATTCTCCACCGGGCGTGGAAACTGCGCTCCTACAGGCTTAGGATGATGTAGGGGTCAGGAGGCCTGACCCTTTGACGGATCTGGGTTCTGACAAATTTTGTCAGTCCACTAGGGGGCGGCATCTCACGCTATCGAGAACCGCTGTAGCTTAAACAACCCGCACGAGATCGCACCCAGTCGAACCATTGATCTAGCCCTTCCCCAGTTTTGGCAGACACAGAAATGATAGACACCTGGGGGTTCATCTGGCGCACATTGGCAGCGATTTGGTCAAGGCTGATGTCTAGATAGGGGGCCAAATCTACCTTGGTAATGAGCAGACAATCCGCCTCTTGGAACATGATGGGATACTTCAGAGGCTTATCTTCTCCCTCAGTGACGCTAAGTAGGGCGACTTTGGCATGTTCCCCCACTTCAAACTCGGCGGGGCAAACTAGGTTGCCGACATTTTCCACCAGCACTAGGTCGAAATCGGTGGGGTCATAGGTGTGAGAAAGGGTATGGATGCCCCCGGCCACCATTTGAGCATCCAAATGGCAAGACCGCCCGGTGTTGATGGCGATGACAGGCACCCCATACTGCCGCAGACGGTCGGCATCCAGTTCGGTGGTCATATCTCCTTCAATCACCGCCATGTTCAGGTCGTTGTGTAGGGCGGCTAGGGTGCGTTCGAGTAGGGCGGTTTTTCCGGCACCGGGGCTGCTCATGATGTTGAGGCAGGTAATACCCCATTCGTCAAAATGGGCACGGTTGTGGTCGGCTCCCGTTTGGTTGGCGTGGAGCAGGTCGATGCCGAGGGCTGCGTCAAAGGTTTGGTGCATAAAGGGTTAGGTTGTTAGCTATTGAACTAGGAGGACTCTCGAAGGCGTCATCGACAGATCTATGGCTATCCTAAATCAGACGGAGGGGGTCGCAGAACAAGAATCTTGACCAGGCTAAATGGCCTAGTCTCATCTATACCTTGGGGCTGCTGTAGACCATCGCGAAACCTGCTTTCGACCTGCGCTTTAGCCCACCCTGCGGGAAGCAAGCTATACCCTAAATCCCTCTCCCCAAGGGAGAGGGATTTTGAACCTTCTAGCTCTCCTCTCCTAGGAGGGAGAGGGGCTGGGGGTGAGGGCTTAGGGGGACTTTGCGATCTACTGATCCTACTCGCCTAGGTCGGCTGAATATCCGAGGTAAGGGTTAAGCCATGATAGACGTGCTCGATGGCGAAACTTAGGCCAATGCTTTTTAGCTCGATGGTGTCGCCTGGTTGATAGTTAATGATCACCCAGTCACCAGCCTCATTTTTGTGGTACAAATCCATCTCAATCTTGGTGGAACTTACCAATAGGTAATCCTGTAGAACTGGGTTTTGGCGATACAGCCTGAACTTGCCGCCCCTATCGTAAGCTTCGGTGCTTTCTGATAGCACTTCAACAATCAAGCAGGGATAGGTAATGTATTGAGGTGTTTGCCTGTCGCGTTCATCACAGGTGACGCTGGCATCGGGATAGGTATAGTTTTGGCTGACCACACTCTTAACTTTAATGTCAGAGTTTCCAGTGATGCAGTTGCCACCTTCTAGATGAGCTTCAAAGAGGCTGGTTAACCGAATAGCAATGCGCCCATGGTTCACACTGCCGCCGCCCATGGCATAGATTTCGCCATCGATATACTCATACTTTTCTTGCTGAGCTTCTTCCCAGACTAGATATTGAGCAGGGGTGAGGCGAGGGACGTTATCGTTGGCGGCAATCATAGGATTAAGCGATATGAGAAACGGCAACTTTTACCTAATAAGGGGATCTGCTGCCGTCTAACGTTCCTGGTCAGCGGTTGCCCAGAACTTTGCTATTCTGCAAGTAGCTTAGGTCAATCCGCTGCACCAGGGTTGTTATGTGTTTACTATAGCTAGATATTTTAACTCCTATTTTCCTGAGAATTAATACTCTCTTCTAAGGAGACCTTTACTGCACTAAAGGGCAAAGACTCAACATCCTCTTCTGGCATATATTTAGCCCATGAATATGGAATTATAGAATGCCACTTGAATCCATGCATTTTACTCAAGGCTCCCGGCTTTTCCTCAAGGCTTTTGACTAGAACTTTTGGTCGTGAGGCTCTTTTTAGTTCTTCTTCGAGATTTGGCACTAGTGATAAGAGCTTGGCTAAGGTTCTACAATCATCTAAAGCTCTGTGAGCATCTACGATGGGAATTCCATGCGCAATGGCTAAATTGTTTAGACTAGTTCCTTGGGAATACTTTGACTTTGGATAACGTATATCTTGAGTATCAATCCAATTAGAGAGAGGAATTTTTAATCCAGCAACTTGTTTGCAAAACTCTTTATCAAAATCAGCATTATGAGCACAAATATATTTTGCAGAGTGAGACATCTGATTGATAAGCTCTAAGGCTGGCTGGTATGGAAAACTTTTTCCCAGCAATTCGGATGAAATTTTATTTATTGGTTCTACAGGATTAAGAACTTCCTGCTTGTACCCAATCAAAGTGCTCACCTGAATAAGTATGCTTTTGTGACTTATTGACCAAAGAATCGCTGCAATTTCTATTGGCTTATCACTTTCTGGATTAAGTCCTGTTGTTTCCGTATCAACGACTAGGATTTCCATAACATGATCGCCTTTATTAAATAAATCAAGATGAATTAGTATGCCCAGGCGTTTTGCTGAAATAATGCAACTTCGTCTGGGCTGACAACTTCTTCAGCTTCACTCACTGAACCAATAACAATTTTTGAGACATCCAGCGCTGCTTTTAGATCACTGTTGCTAATCCAGGTATTTTCCCATAATTCGGGAGACTCACCATTCACAATTTGGCAGATCCTTTCATTACTAGAAAATTCAATGCCTACTGATTGAGGCTGTGTTACCCGTTGTAACCATATTTCAAGGTAGCCATTGTAAGGCACACGCTTCATTTTTTTCAATACTTTTTCCCATAAATGGCTTTTTTCATCAGTTGAAGCAATCGAAATCAGATGACTCAAAATACCCGCAATAGCTGGAAAAGTATTAGGGGAAACAAAGGCAATGTCAGTAGCAATAGCGACTTGGACTTCTAGATCTTCTGGTCTCTCAGCTTGTGCTGATATCTTTTCGAGAAACTGAAATACTAAACGCCGTAGAGCGCCACTGTTTGGAAATCGCTGACCAAATGTATGTAATCGTAGAAGTTGTTTCTGAATTGTCTTAGCATTCGTCTCTCCTAGATCTTCTAGTCCGATGCCAGCTAATTTGTCAGGCTTGATTGATCCTTCGATAACATTCTTGCTCATTAAAGTTTTTGAAAGACCTAGTTTCATGCCAACAGTACGCAATTCATCACTAATTATTTTCAACACTTCTTCCGCTCGAGCATCACTGTTGGCAAATATCCTATAGTCATCGCGATATCTTAGAATTCGCAAATCCGTTGCACCGCTAAGCCTGTTATTAATCTGCTGATCAATGAAGCCAAGTACTACCTCTGCTATGAAGTCCATTAGTACTGAGCCTTGCGAAATACCGTTAGTCTGTCCATAGCGGCCTGCCTGGATGTGTGAATCTATCTTATTGCCGAGCAACGAATTTCTTCTATTATGTTTTGCTTCTTCTAACCCATGAAGAGCCCATGGAATACTATGTGTGTAGAGAGAGCCATAGCAATCTGTTACGTCAGTATGAAGAATATGACTAAATTCTAAGGAATAGCTTAAAGATCTCTGCTCCACTCTTTGCCACCAGCTTCTAACCTGCGTTGCTGTATCAGTCTGGTTGTCAATTGACATGACCGGAGCACTACAACAGTCAACTACGCCGTCTTCAAACTCCGAAAAACGCTGAGTAATAACTTCCCAGTTATTAGCTTCACAAATCACATTTACTAAGGATACATAAATTGCTGGGTGCATCAGCTCATAGGGTCTCCAGGCAAATCTTCCATCCTTGTTCGCGATGAAGCTGTAGTTTACACCCTGAAAGTCGTTCGGTCTTTTATCAGCTTCTTTAAATTCAGGATAATTCCTACTATTTAAAATAGCATCAACATCTTTTAGAATCGGCTCGAAACTAATGTAGCTTGGCATGTCTCCATTAAAGTAGCTGCTTCCCTTCAAGAAGTGCTGTTTTGCTTCTTCGTTAGATAGTTCAACCAGTCGTCGCATGAACTAAGCATCTCCTGGATTATGGGAAGGAAGAGGATTTCAAGAGTCTTTTCTAGTTTGTCTGAATACCTTAGCGAGACACATAACTACTTATTAGAGAGAAATTTTCCGCCTAATACCCTTATACGGGATCTTAGGTGGAAATCTGTCTGCCTAAATACCCCTAGAGGGATCTTAGGTGGAAAAAATTCAGCCTAAATGCCGGATGTGGGATTTTAGGTGGAAAGTTTCAGTATAAACACTCGACGCCCTGGAAGCCTTGTAACTTAAGGTTTCTCTTAACATTTCCGGAACGCTTTTCATGCAACGATCTTAGGCTCTGCATTGTCCCCAGGCCAGACATTAAGCCTAGCCTGGAGACAATGCGGCTTAGTTCAGGTCGATGTCCACCTCATCGAGCTTGCCCGTAAAGGCAAAGGGCAACTCGTAGGATTCGGTGATGGGGGTTCCGGTATCGAAGCCGATATCGAGGGTTTCGTCGAGGGTGAAGCGGTTGGGGATGCTCTTTTCTACGCGCCCTTGGCCAATTTTTTTGTTGTTGGCATAGAGCGTTACCGTGGCCCCGGCGTAGGGTTGGACGGCGTCGGTTTTGTAGTCGGCCTTGAGGACGACCTTGCCAGCGGGCAAACGGGTGCTAGATTCCACCTCGTAGCGCTCCACCCCGGCGAGGTTGTAGTGGTAGACGAGTTTGCCGTCCTTCACAAACAGGCCATAGCCAGAGAAGCGGCCCCCCACGGTGATCAGCATCCCCTCTGCGCCCTGTTCTGGGATTTCCACGTTGGCGGTGATGGTGTGGTTGCGGTACTTCACATCCGGGGCGGAACCCTCCGGCAGGCGCATGCCGCGAGGATAGGCGAAGTGGGTACGTCCTGCCGTTAGGCTGGGGCGGTTGGCCACGTTGAGACGGGCGATTTTACGGCCATCTAGGGGCAGCACGTTGTACTTCGCGGCCTCGGCGTAGAACAGGGTCTTCATTTCCTGAAGCTTTTCGGGCATCTGGTCGGCCAGGTTCACCGCTTGGCTAAAGTCTTCGTCGATGTGGTAAAGCTCCCAATCGAGGTTGAGGATGTCTTTGTCCGCCGAGGGTTCGGGCACCCAGGGTTCGCTCCAAAGGGCGCTAGCCATCCAGCCATCGCTGTAGATGCCTTGGTTGCCTGCCATCTCAAAGTATTGGGTGGTGTGGCGGGTGGGGGCTTTGGCGTCGGCGAAGGTGTAAGCCAGACTGGTGCCTTCGATGGGCTTTTGGTCAATGCCGTTGATCTGCACGGGCTGGGGAATCCCCGCCGCCTCTAAAATCGTCGGCGCAATGTCGATCACATGGCTGAACTGAAAGCGCTTGCTGCCCTTGTCTTTGATGCCCGCTGGCCAAGCCATGGCCATGCCGTTGCGGGTGCCGCCAAAGTGGGAGGCAATTTGCTTCGTCCACTGGAAGGGGCTATCCATGGCCCAGGCCCAGGCGGCGGGGAAGTGGTTGTAGTACTTTGGCCCACCCAGGTCGTCAATGGCGGCAACTTTGGCGTCCAGGTCTTCGGGCAGGCCGTTGAAGAAGGTCATCTCGTTCAGCAGGCCGTTAAAGCCCCCCTCGGCACTGGATCCGTTGTCTCCGGCGATGTAGATCACCAGGGTGTTGTCCAGTTCGCCAATTTGGTCAATCGCATCGACGACCCGACCCACCTCATGATCCACATGGGCGGTGAACCCGGCAAACACCTCCATCATCCGGGCATAGACCCGCTGCTCTTCGGGGGAGAGGGAATCCCAGGCGGCGAGGGCGGCGGGTCTGGGGGTGAGCTTCGCATCGGCGGGAATCACGCCCAGCTTTTTCTGCCGCTCGAAGGTGTCGATGCGGTACTGATCCCAGCCCATGTCAAACTGGCCCTTGAATTTGTCGATCCAATCCTGGGGCGCTTGGTGGGGGGCATGGGTGGCCCCAGGAGCCAAATACACCAGGAAGGGCTTTTCGGGGGAAACGGCATTTACCTGGCGAATGTAGTTAATGGCGTGGTCGGCCAGGTCGGTACTGAGGTGGTAGGGGGTGCCGTCGGCGTTGGCTTCCGGCGGCTCGATGCGGGTGGTGTTTTCCACCAGGGCGGGGCGAAACTGGTCGGTGTCGCCGCCCACAAAGCCATAGAAGTAGTCGAAGCCCAGCCCCTGGGGCCAGCGATCAAACGGCCCAGCCATGCTGCTTTCCCAGTCGGGCACGTTGTGGTTTTTGCCAAACCAGGCGGTGGCATAGCCGTAGGCCTGCAAAATTTGGGCAAAGGTGCCCGCATTATCGGGAATCACCCCGGTATAGCCCGGAAAGCCTGTCCCTGCTTCGGTAATCACGCCGTTACCCACGGAATGGTGGTTGCGTCCGGTGAGCAGCGCAGCGCGGGTGGGCGAACACAGAGCCGTCGTGTGGAACTGAGTGAACTGCAAACCGCTCTTCACCACCCGATCCATGGTCGGCGTGGGAATGCTGCCGCCAAAGCTGCTGAACTGCCCAAAGCCCACGTCGTCAATCAGCACTAGCAGCACGTTGGGGGCGTTTTCAATACCAAAGGTGCTGGGCAGCTTGAGCTGACTTTTGACAGGGTCCGAGGTCTGATAGCTCAGCCCAATTTTGCCCGAAAAAGGCTGGGGTGGATGGGGCAAAATTTCCTGAGCCAAGGCCGGGGGCACAGCGGATTGCAGCACTAGGGCAGCAATCATCGCCCCAGTGAAAAGCAAGGATTTAATCCGAGAAAGCATGATTCACGACACCAGTATGATTTACGACATCAGTACAGAAGACATGCCAAACGAGGGCAGCTTACGCACAGCAAAAATGACTAGCGCGATGATGCTATCTCCCTAGGAATAGGCCAAACAACACCCTGCCACAAAACGACATAGATGGTCGGTACGGTACCGCAGCCTCTATTCAAAAAACGCAAGTTTAGGCGAGTTCGCTTTACTTTTGTGGAGTAGTCCCCTACAGGTAATTGGAGTAGACCTACTCACACCACGCTGCGGCCATTCATCGCTATATCGTGCTTGGTCTACGGTGGCACTCGAAGCGAAGAATGGCTTTTCCCAAACCTCTTCTTTCCCCAAGGTCTGAGTAAAGATTCAGGGGGCTACGCCGCCAAAGGGGTTTCATCCTCAGCCGAGGGTTGAGGCCGCAGGTCAGGGTGCTCGTGCCCCAAGCGTTCGGCCTGAATGGCCTGGGTCAAGAAGTCCAACACATC
>QLAH01000198.1_pt1 | contig 46704 bp, 42 predicted proteins | sample 4693081 | NCBI WGS metagenome assembly QLAH01 (sample SAMN09425401, study PRJNA476045) | Lake water metagenome, whole genome shotgun sequencing project. | reverse complement strand
AACCGCAACAGTGATGGTTTTATCCATTTTATCGCTGGTAACGATCCCTGTCCTTGTTTTGCGCAAATTTCTTTCAGCCATTGTGTTTAATTTATGGTTTAAATACCCATTTCTTTTTTCTTCAATTCCGTTTTAATACGGGCGATGTCTCTACGAAGTCCACGAATAGTCATTGGATTTTCTAGTGGAGAGATAGCATGAGCAAACTCCAATTTTTTCAAACGTAGTTCGTCTTCCTGGATTTTTGCTCTAAGATCTGTAACACTAAGATCCTTTAGATTTTTGTTGAATTCGTATGTTTTTTTATTAGCCATTGCAATTTCTTTTTTTGGTTATGCTTGCAAATCTCTTCTTACGATGAACTTGGTTGCGATTGGTAATTTTTGTGCTGCAAGACCCATCGCTTCTTTTGCTACAGCTTCTGTAACACCATCACATTCGAAGATGATACGTCCTGGCTCCACAACAGCAGCCCAATATTCTGGGTTACCTTTACCCTTACCCATTCTCACTTCAGCAGGCTTATGGGTAATAATTTTGTCAGGGAATACTCTGATCCATACATTTCCCTCACGCTTCATAGCACGGGTCATGGCCTGACGGGCAGATTCAATCTGGCGGTTAGTTAACCAGATGGGCTCTAATGCTTTTAGGGCAAATGATCCAAATGATATAGCAGTTCCACGCTTAGCTACTTCGCGAATGCGTCCTTTCTGCTGTTTCCTATGTTTGCTTCTTTTCGGCTGTAACATTTTTTAGTTTTTTGGTCCACGAATTTTATTCGTAGTTATTTAAAACTTTAGTAATTCTGCATTACTAATTCTGATATTAGTTTCTGCGTTCTCCTCTTCCACCACCTCTTCTATCGTCTCTTCTGTCTCCGCCACGGCTTCTTTCATCAGCACCAGTTCTTTCTCTTCTATCGCTCATGTCGTTCTTACCACCAACGAAGTTTGGATTCAATTCGCGCTTTCCTAGTACTTCACCCTTACAGATCCATACTTTGATACCAATTTTACCGTAAACAGTTTGAGCAAAAACATTGGCATAATCGATGTCCATACGGAAAGTATGTAATGGAGTACGGCCTTGTTTAAATTCTTCGCTACGAGCAATCTCAGCACCACCTAAACGACCGCTTAATTTAACCTTGATACCTTCAGCACCCATACGGAGTGTAGAGGCAATGGCCATTTTAGTTGCACGTTTAAAGTTGATACGGTTTTCGATTTGACGAGCGATGGTATCTCCTACGATAGTTGCATCTAGTTCAGGACGACGGATTTCCAAAATGTTAATTTGAACATCGTCTTTTCCAGTTAACTTCTTCAATTCTTCTTTAATACGATCTACCTCGTTACCACCTTTACCGATGATAATACCTGGCTTAGAAGTATGAATAGTTACGATCAATTTACCAAGCGTACGCTCAATAACGATCTTTGCGATTCCACCTTTGTTGATACGGGCACTCAGGTAGGTACGGATCTTATGATCTTCGATCAGTTTGGATGCGTAGTCTTTTTTACTACCATACCAGTTACTGTCCCATCCGCGGATGATGCCTAACCTGTTACCAATTGGATTTGCTTTCTGACCCATATAATGGTTTTACTAATTAGTTTTTAGAATCTACGATTAATGTTACATGGTTGCTGCGCTTGCGTACTTTGTAGCCACGGCCTTGTGGTGCAGGGCGCATACGCTTTAATACTCTACCGCCATCAACGAATACGGTCTTTACAACCAGACTGCTGTCTGCAGCATTTGATCCGCTGTTTTTCTGCTCCCAGTTACTGATAGCACTCTTCAACAGTTTTGCCAATGGAGTGGCATTGTGCTGAGGATGATGTTCCAGAATAGCCAGGGCTTTCTCCACTTCCATTCCACGGATCACATCGGCTAACAGGCGCATTTTACGCGGACCTGTTGGATAATTGTTCAGTTTAGCTACTGCTTCCATTTCTTTTTTTGTTTGATGTATGGGTGTTAACCCCTACAGTTATTTTTTAGTTCCTGCGTGTCCTCTGAAGTTTCTAGTAGGAGCAAATTCACCTAATTTGTGACCTACCATGAATTCTGTTACGTAAACAGGGATGAACTTATTTCCGTTGTGTACGGCAAAAGTGTGACCAACAAAATCAGGTGTGATTGTGCTGCGACGACTCCAAGTTTTGATAACGTTTCTCTTTACTTTTCCGTCGTTAATAGCAACTACTTTACCTTCTAAGTTAGCATCTACGTAAGGACCTTTTTTAATCGAACGACCCATAATTATTTGAGTTTACTGGTCTATTAGTTTATTTATTTATTTTGACTGGTTAGTTATTACTTAGCCAGTTTTTTACCATTTCTGCGCTGGATGATTAGCTTATCGCTACCCTTACCTTTAGTACGAGTTTTCTCACCTTTTGCATACTTACCTGTTCTGCTACGTGGGTGACCACCAGATGCTCTACCTTCACCACCACCCATCGGGTGATCTACAGGGTTCATGGCAACACCTCTTACACGTGGACGAATACCTTTCCAACGGTTTTTACCCGCTTTACCAGCTGTTTCAAGATTATGATCGCTATTAGAAACAACACCAACGGTTGCATAACAGTTAATCAATACTTTTCTCAATTCGCCAGAAGGCATTTTTAATACAGCGTATTTTTCTTCTTTGTTAGCTAATTGAGCAGAAGCACCAGCACTTCTTACCATCTTACCACCTTGACCAGGTTGTAATTCAATGTTGTGAATGGTAGTACCCAAAGGCATATTTTTCATGGCCAATGCATTACCTAATTCAGGAGCAACTGCATCACCTGCAATTACTGTTTGGCCAACTTGAATACCTTGAGGAGCAATAATGTAACGCTTTTCTCCGTCAGTATACTGTACTAAAGCGATGAATGCAGTACGGTTTGGATCGTATTCGATAGAAACTACAGTTGCTGCAATATCTCTCTTGTTACGTTTGAAATCGATAATACGATAATGTTGCTTATTACCACCGCCCATGTAACGCATAACTCTACGACCTTGGAAGTTACGACCAGCAGTATTTTTTTGAGGCTCTAACAAACTCTTTTCGGGCTTGTTAGTAGTGATCTCAGCATAAGCATTACCAATTCTCCAACGAGTTCCTGCTGTGATTGGTTTGTACTTTTTTAGTGCCATTGTTTATTTTTTTTGTGCGGATTTTTCAGCTCCGCTGCTATAAATTAAATATTTGCGTAAAGATCAATTGTTTCACCTTCTGCAACAGTAACAAATGCTTTCTTGTATGCAGATTTCATTCCTTGAATAAATCCAGCTTTTGTGTAACGGGCTTTATTTTTTCCTGGAGCAACTGCAGTATTAACGTCTACTACATTAACACCATAGAAATCTTCAATTGCTTTCTTAATCTCTAACTTGTTAGCCTTACGATTTACTTTAAAAGCATATCTTCTTAACGTATCCTGTTGTGCGTTTGCTTTCTCCGTTAAGATTGGCTTTATTAAAATTTCTGACTGTCTCATTTTGTATGATTGAAACGTTACTTAAATTAAGCTACTGCTTCTTCTTCGTTAAAGATATTCACAGTGTTCTCTGTTATTACTAATACATCTGCGTTCATGATTTCATAAGTATTAATGTCGGCTAACAATGTGCTAGCAACATTTGGTACGTTACGAGTACTTAAGTACAGATTGTCGTTGTATTCTGGTAAAACGATAAGCGCTTTCTTATCAGCAACTTTAAGGTTACCCATAATATCAACCAGTTGTTTGGTTTTAGGTGCGTCCATCTTAATTTCTTCTACTACGATGATTGCACTTTCTTTTGCTTTATGACTTAAAGCAGAAATCTTAGCCAAATCTTTTACTTTACGATTCAACTTGAAATCGTAAGCGTGTGGTTTTGGTCCAAAGATGGTACCACCACCCTTGTATAAAGGGTTACGGATATTACCTTTACGAGCACCACCTGTTCCTTTTTGCTTATGTAACTTGCGGCTAGCACCTTGTACTTCAGCGCGAGTTTTAACTTTGTGCGTTCCAGAACGACGTGCGGCTAAGTATTGCTTAACAGCTAGATAGATAACGTGGTTGTTTGGTTCAATACCAAAGATTTCCTGTGGTAATTCAACCGTTCTACCGGTTTTCTGTCCTTTTATATCTAATACATCTACTTGCATGATCTTTCAATTAATCTGTCAATTAAACAGGGTGATTATTTCTGAATTAAAACGATAGAACCGTTGTGACCTGGTACAGAACCGCTGATCAGGATATAGTTCTTTTCTGAAAATATTTTTACTACTTTCAAACCTTTCATTTTAACACGGTCTCCACCCATACGGCCGGCCATTCTCATTCCTTTAAATACTCTTGAAGGATAAGAAGATCCACCAATAGAACCTGGCGCACGCTGACGATCGTGCTGACCATGGGAAGCTTCACCCACACCAGAGAATCCATGGCGCTTTACAACACCCTGAAAACCTTTACCCTTAGTGGTACCAACAACTTCAACACTGTCTCCTTCAGAGAAGATGTCAATAGTTACTGTTTCGCCTAAGTTTTTCTCTATTGAGTAATTACGAAATTCTTTTACGAACTTTTTGGCTGGAGTTTGAGCCTTAGCAAAGTGGTTGATTTCGGCTTTTGTAGCGTGTTTTTCTTTCTTATCGCCGATTGCTAATTGAACAGCAGAATAACCATCGGTTTCCTGTGTCTTGATTTGTGTAACGGTATTTGGAGCAACTTCTACGATGGTACAAGCAGTTTGCTTTCCATCAGCAGCGAAGATGCTGGTCATGCCGATTTTTTTTCCAATAATTCCTTTCATCGTTTTGCGGTTTATGCCCCGCTCGGTTATGAGGACATCCCACCGATGAAGCGGGATTCAATCCTAGTTTGCTACCGACCTTTTCCGTTGTTTTCAAAACTTACGTTTTGAAGAGGAAGTACCGGTAGTAAACAAACCTCGAAGGGCCTGTTTATATGTTACTCATTTAATTCATCGTGAACTAAATGATTTATAATTTCTTTATCAGAGCTGCTTTTTCTGGCCGAGGCCGATTGGCAGATAATTGGGTATATAAGAACTAGTTTCTCTCTTTCTAGAGAAATGGCTTTATCAAGCTTTAATTTCAACCTCAACACCAGACGGTAAGTCTAGCTTGCTCAACGCATCTACTGTTCTAGAAGAAGAAGTGTAGATATCCATTAGACGCTTGTGCGTAGCTAATTGGAACTGCTCACGGCTTTTCTTATTAACGTGTGGTGAACGCAATACAGTAAAGATTTTCTTATGAGTAGGCAAAGGAATAGGTCCTGTTACTACTGCACCTGTACTACGTACTGTCTTAACGATCTTCTCTGCAGATTTATCTACTAGATTGTGATCGTATGATTGTAATTTGATTCTGATTCGCTGAGACATAGTCAAAAACCAATTTTTACGTTGGGGTTGCAAAGGTAAGGAGCTGTAATCGAACAGACAAGTTTTTTATCTTCTTTTTATGTGTTTTTGTGGATTTATTTTTTATTTTTTTCAAAAAAAACCTGTTTTTCCCCAAAAAACCCCTTTGTATTAAATAAAAAGTAAATACAATCAACTTCTATCCATTTGGGGCTGCCACTTTTCAGACCTTCAAAATGTAAACGACGGCTAAACTCCACCCCTATTATAAAACAAAAACGCCCCGATAAAATCGGGGCGCGGTATATCAATTAAATAGATTATTAATCATCAGATTTAACCTTACCCTTGTTCTTTGCCATTACTTCTTCTGCAACGTTATTTGGAGCAGGATTGTAATGAGAGAACTCCATAGTAGAAGTTGCACGACCAGAACTTAAAGAACGAAGTTGGGTTACATAACCAAACATTTCGCTCAATGGAACTTTAGCTTTAATAACCTGTAGGTTAGCGCGGCTATCCATTCCTTCTAGCATACCACGACGACGGTTTAAGTCTCCGGTAACGTCTCCCATGTATTGATCAGGAGTAAGTACTTCCACTTTCATGATTGGCTCTAATAAAGTAGGCTTTGCTTTACGTCCCGCTTCACGGAAACCAGCTTTAGCACACAATTCAAAGCTCATTGCATCAGAATCCACATCGTGGTAGCTACCATCAAATACACGCACTTTCATATTGTTTACAGGATATCCTGCCAATACTCCAGAAGTCATTGATGTTTCAAACCCTTTAAGGATTGCTGGAACAAATTCTTTTGGAATAGATCCACCAAATAAATCATTTACAAATTGGAAGCTCTTTCCTTCGTTCTCTTTTAACCATTCTGCATCAGCTGGTCCAATTTCAAATTGAATATCGGCAAACTTACCACGACCACCAGACTGCTTCTTCAACACTTCTCTATGTGTAATAGTAGTACCGAAAGACTCTTTGTAAGCAACCTGAGGAGCACCTTGGTTTACTTCAACCTTAAACTCACGACGCATACGGTCAATGATGATTTCAAGGTGTAATTCACCCATTCCACGTAAGATGGTTTGGCCAGTATCTTCATCAGTATTTACACGTAAAGTAGGATCTTCTTCTACCAACTTTGCAATTGCCATACCCATTTTATCAACGTCTGCTTGAGTTTTAGGCTCAACAGCAATAGCGATAACTGGTTCTGGAATGAACATGTTCTCCAAAGTAATTGGATGATTTTCATCGCAAAGTGTATCTCCTGTTTTGATTTCTTTGAAACCTACCGCAGCAGCAATATCACCCGCTTCAATAAAGTCAATTGGATTTTGCTTGTTTGCAAACATCTTCATGATACGGCTGATACGTTCTTTCTTACCACTTCTTACATTCAACACATAAGAACCAGCATCTAAACGACCAGAATAACAACGGAAGAATGCCAAACGACCTACGAAAGGATCGGTCATAATTTTGAATGCCAATGCAGCAAATGGTTCTTTTGCATTTGGCTTTCTGGTAATTTGCTCACCAGAATCAGGATCAGTACCTACTGTATCTTCAACATCAACTGGAGAAGGTAAGTAACGACAAACTGCATCTAATGCTGTTTGTACTCCTTTATTTTTGAATGAAGAACCACACATCATTGGAACGATGCTTAAATCGATACAAGCTTTACGGATTGCTTCGTGAACCTCATCTTCAGAAATTGAATCTGGGTTATCAAAGAATTTCTCCATCAACTTATCATCGTATTCAGCAACTGCTTCAATTAAGTTTTGTCTCCACTGCAAAACATCTTCCATCATATCTGCAGGAACAGGAATCTCATCAAAAGTCATTCCTTCTGTTTCAGCATGCCATACAATACCTTTCATTTTGATTAAGTCAACAACTCCTTTAAAGTTATCTTCTGCACCAATAGGTAATTGCAATGGAACTGCTTTAGCACCCAACATTTCTTTAACCTGTGTTACCACCATTAAGAAATCGGCACCAGCACGGTCCATTTTATTTACGAATCCAATACGTGGAACTTTATAACGATTAGCTTGACGCCAAACTGTTTCAGACTGAGGCTCTACACCATCTACTGCAGAAAACAACGCAATCAAACCATCCAATACACGCATAGAACGTTCTACCTCAACGGTAAAGTCTACGTGTCCTGGAGTATCGATGATGTTGAAATAATAGTTCTTGGTTTCAGGAGTGGCTTTACCCAATACAGTTGGGAAATTCCACTGACAGCTAACTGCCGCAGAAGTAATGGTAATACCTCTTTCCTTTTCTTGCTCCATCCAGTCGGTAGTAGCACCACCATCGTGTACTTCACCAATCTTATGGATCATACCAGTGTAGCGCAAAATACGCTCGGTGGTAGTGGTTTTACCGGCATCAATGTGGGCGGCAATACCAAAGTTTCGTTGAAATTTCAAATCAGCCATATAGTATTCTTGTTTTTTTAGAGGCCGCAAAGGTACAGATAATCCCGAACCAACAAAGGGTTCGGCAGCTTTTATTTAGAATGGGGAAAAATCATAGTTAAAAATTCTCATCAAAGAATTGACTTGTAACCCATTACTGCATAAAAAAACCTCTCCGTGGTATCGGAGAGGTTTCGCAAATATTTGGAAAATTTAAACTTTAAAGTGAGAGAACGCTTTGTTAGCTTCAGCCATACGATGCGTATCTTCTTTTTTCTTGAATGCAGCACCTTCACCTTTTGCAGCAGACATGATTTCATTAGATAACTTATCAGCCATGGTACGTCCGTTTCTTTCGCGGCTGTAGCGGATTAACCACTTCATGCTTAAAGAAATTTTACGATCAGGGCGAACTTCAGCAGGAATCTGGAAAGTTGCACCACCGATTCTACGGCTTCTAACTTCAACAGCAGGAGTTACATTAGCAATTGCTTTCTTCCACACTTCGTAACCGTCTTCGCCAGTAACTTTTGTTATTTTATCAACTGCATCATAAAAAATATTGATTGCAGTACTTTTTTTACCATCCCACATCAAGTTGTTGATGAAACGGGTAACCAACTTATCGTTAAAACGACCGTCTGGTGCTAAGGGTAATTTTTTCGCTTGTGCTTTACGCATGATTTAATTTTTAATGAGACTGATCTTCTTCAAGTGTTAAAACTTTACTCAGTCGCAGTTATGAATAGAACTATTTTTTAGCTTTTTCCTTCTTTGTACCATACTTAGAACGGCTCTGCTTACGGTCTTTAACGCCAGCAGTATCTAAGCTACCACGAACAATATGGTAACGAACCCCTGGTAAGTCCTTAACACGACCACCGCGGATTAATACGATAGAGTGCTCTTGCAAGTTGTGGCCTTCACCTGGAATATAGGCAATCACCTCAACTTTATTGGTCAAACGCACTTTCGCTACTTTACGCAAAGCAGAGTTTGGTTTTTTAGGAGTGGTAGTATATACACGGGTACATACGCCACGACGCTGAGGACAAGCATCCAAAGCTCTTGACTTACTCTTAGCCCTGATTATTTCGCGGCCTTTTCTAACTAATTGTTGTATTGTAGGCATTATAAACCATTTAAAATTTCGGACGGCAAAGGTAATGGCTCTGAACGAGAATCCAAAATGTTTTCAAAAAAAAGTATTTCTACGGACAAAATTATAGGGATTTAACCCAATTTAGTCCCCCCTATTGCTGCTTTCAACAGGAGTTTGTTGCTTTACAAAGTAGCCCCACAAACACCCCCTTTCTGCCATGAGGCCATATATTTTTACTTTGCTGCTGCTATTAGCAGCTACTGGCGCTGTTTTTGGGCAACCCAGTAACGCACTCATTTATTCAACCAAAAAAAACTTGTACCAGCAAAATTTCAATGATTTACCCGCTGGGGGATCTACAACATTAACAGGTAAAGGCCCCTTTGCATTTTCGCAAACACCATTTTCACTGGGCGGTTTAGTTGGATGGGAATTCATGCAAAAATCTGGAACTGCTACAAATGCTGTTTTTGCAATTGGAGCAGGCACATCTACCTCTGCCGGAGTGTACAGTGTTGGAACAACTGGAAATACGGATAGAGGGCTTGGAATGCTAGCAGCAGGCACAGGCGTTTATGCAGTAGGATTAGTTATTACTAACCAAACTGGCGATTCATTAAACACCATTACTGGGTCCTTTACTACAAAACAATGGAGAAAAGGAGGATCAGGAATCAGCAATACTTGGATCGGGAAATATGCTGTAGGCACAATCAATAATATTGATCATCCCAATCTCATTAATCACAATCCCTTAAATTTTAACTCTATTCAATTTAGCACCGGGGTAGGAAGCTTAAATGGAAATTTACCTGAAAATCAGCGAGTGATTCAGTTTACTATTACTGGCATCCAATGGAAAAATGGAGAGCAATTAATATTAAGATGGGATGATTTAGATGAAACAGGCAGTGATGATTTGGTGGCAATTGATAACTTTAGTTTCAGCGCCGATAAAGTTGGTTCAACCACAAACACTGTCACAGTAGATAGCCTTCATTCTTTGGCTTCAGCGGTAACCAATACAGATACCATTCGATATGCATTTAAACCAGGCGGAGATATCACAGGATTAAGCACTGCAAATTTTGCACTTATCACAGATGGCTTAACCAATGCAACAATAACCGGTGTAAGCGGAAGTGGAGCTGATTATTTAATCAATGTTTACACAGGAATTGGAGCTGGCAAAATGGTACTAGGAATAAACAATGATAATAATCTAATACCAGGACTTAGAGGGCTCCCATTTTTTAGTATAGATACCCAACAAATTGATAAAGTAAAACCCTTACAAATCAATTTTAGTTCTTTAAATGATACTATCCTAAAATTAGGCGATACATTAAAACTTCAACTAACTTTTAATGAACCTGTTCAACTAGACAGCGCATCTCCACTAAAATCCATTCCTATCCTGATTGGAAATAAAACAATTAATGTGCAATACATTAGTGGCAACAATACCAATCAACTTTTATTTCAACATATCATTGAAGTGGGCGAAAAAGACAGGAATGGTATTACAATTGCAGATGGATTCAAAACAGATCAGTTAATAGTAAAAGACATTGCAGAAAATTCCAGTTTATTAACGCTTGAATCTTCCCCAATACAATATATACAAGTTGATGCAAGTGCAATCAAGTACTTACTACCAAAAGACAGTACTATTACCCTATGTAATACCAGAGATAGTATAGATATTGTTCCACTCTTAGCAATTGATAGTACAGATTCAGGAGATAAAATCAAATGGGAGGTAACGCAATTACCGAAGCATTGGAGTACCTCAAAACAAAGCTTAGAAATGCAAAGTACAGGAGGTACGCTACAACCCAATCAATGGAAAATGAGTTCGAATGGATCTGAAAAATTAGACAGTATTACTGTTCGGATTTTTGATGAATTTACTAGCGCAGAAAAAACAATCTTCTTACAATCCAATAGCTGGATGGGAACTATAGACAGCAATTGGCATAATCCGCAGAACTGGTGTAATTCGGTTGTGCCAAACGATAGTGCAACCATTACCATTAGCCCCACTGCTTTATATCAGCCTGTTTTAACTGGCACCCATGGAGTTAAAAACCTTTATCTAAATAGTGGTGCAAGCTTACGCATTTCAGGCACATTAAAAATGAGCGGAACCATGCAAGCAGATAGTGCTGCAATTACTGCTAAAAATGCCACTATTGAAATAAACGGAAATAATCCCCAAACTATAAATGGGCAACTGTTTAAAGAAAATAAAATTGAGCATCTAATATTGAAAAACAGCAATGGTACACAAGTTAGCAATCGATTAATCATTCAAGGAAATATGCAAATAGCCGCTGGAAGCATTTTTACAAATGGCAATTTATACATGGCAGAAACGGCTGCTATTACTGCATCGGCAACAGGCACCAGTATTGTAGGGGTTGTTCATGCTGCTAATATATTTACTAAGAAAGCTGCTGGAATTTATTTGGCCGGACAACCATTTAATCAGTCTGTAGTATTTAATGATTGGACCAGCAAACCGAAACTATTCTACAATAATGCTGTATTAAATACTGATAGTTTCTCTATCGAAACTGGTTGGAAACCATTTGACTTTGTAGGAGACAGTTCAACAAATAGTTGGAAAAAATACCAAGGTATTCAATGGCATGTGTTAAGTAATCAAAATAATGATAATCACCCTGCTTATTTAAGTGGCTCCATTCAAATGGGAACACAACAAATCATGTTGAGTCAATTGGGTAATGGATTTAATGTGATTGCAAACCCTTACTTAAGTCCAGTCAATACAGGATTATTCACAAAAGGAAAATCGGTTAGCAACTATAAATATATCTGGAATCCATTAATGGGTAATAAGGGCGGATACATGGCATTACCATTTGCACAAAAGCATATACTCAATCCGTTTGAAGCTTATATTGTTCAAACAGATAGTAGCTTAGAAAATGAAATCACTGTTTCGGAAGCATCTAAGTCTACAGATTGGAACAAAGGAATCATTGAAGATTATAAAGAAGGTGTTGGATACTATGCCACAATCGATTTATTGAACAATCAAGTATTACAAGACCGATTAATCCTTAGAGAACAAGCGGGATCGAGAAATGGTAAAGATTCTTTAGATGCAGACAAGTTGATGAACCCAGGAATTAACCTATTCAGTAAATCTGCAGATGGAGTTAAACTAGCAATTGATTCTAGGGTGTTACAAGCTCAAACAATTGTTCCTATTGAACTAAGTAATACATCAGTTGGAAATTATACTTTGCAAGTTCATGAAGCATTTATGCCTACTGAATTCAAATTGGTACTATATGATACTTATACCAATAATAGTATGCCTTTATTGAAAGATAGTAGCTACCAATTTAGTATTACAACTGATAGTTTAAGTAAAGCGCCTGGAAGATTTTATATTGGAAAATACATTCCAAAAGCAACAAGTCCACTCAGCAACTTACTAACTGTAAAACTGTACCCTAATCCAGCAACAAGTGAAATTAAGGTATCGATTAAAGCGAATACTGCAGCCAATAGTTCAGTCAAACTATTCAATATGGCAGGTACTTTAATCAAAACAGTTGAACTAGGGAATATACAACAAGGGCTGATTAGTATCCCAATTGCTACAATTAGCAGTGGACAATACTTTATCCAAGTAACTAGTGGGGCAATTCAGCAAAATATCCCTTTTATAAAACAGTAGATTTTATTACTCAGTAGTACAAATACTGTTAAATATTAAAGCCCCATCCCGAATAATCGGGATGGGGCTTTATCATTACTTTCCTAATATAGGTAAAGAAGGAATGCCTTAAATAGCAAGCATCCAACCATGTGAATCTGCGGTTTTGCCTTGACGAATATCATTTAATCTTTTCTTTAATTCAGGAGCAACTGTCCAGTTTTCTGTATCAAAAAACATTGATTCATCTTTGTATCTTAATTCTTTTATTAAAGAGATTGTTGCAGCAGTTCCTGCACCAAAAACTTCACGTAATTGACCCGCTTTGTAAGCATCCATCAATTCATTGATAGATATTTTTTTCTCTACTACTTCAAGCCCCATTTCTTCCAAAATGGTTAATGAACTCATTCTTGTAATACCTGCCAAAATAGTCCCTTCTTCCAAAGATGGCGTTACTGCTTGATTTCCTATGATGAAAAATACATTCATCATACCTACTTCTTGTAAATACTTGTGCTCATAAGCATCGGTCCAAAGCACTTGATCATAACCCATTTCCTTAGCTAATTGAGTAGGATACATGCTAGAACCATAATTACCCGCATTCTTTGAATAGCCAACCCCACCAGTTACCGCACGGGTATATTTCTCTTCAACAAATATGCGCATTGGAGTACTAAAATAAGGCCCAGTAGGACTAAGAATAATCATAAATTTATATGAATCAGATGGTTTAACACCTAATACCGCATCGGTGGCAAACATAAATGGTCTGATATACAAAGAATGATCTGGTAAGGTTGGGATCCAGTTTTTATCTAGACTAATTAATTCACGCATCCCATTAATAAAAATTTCTTCAGGCACAGTGGGCATTTGCATTCTGGTAGCAGAAATATTGAAACGCTTAAAATTTTCGTATGGTCTAAAAATAGCCGCATGACCTTCAGTGTTTCTATAGGCTTTGATCCCTTCAAAAATAGATTGTCCGTAGTGCAAAGCTGCCAACGAAGGATCCATAGACAATGCTTCATAAGGCCTGATTTCTACATTCTTCCACACTCCGTTACTGTAATCAGCTACCAACATATGATCGGTAAACACTCTGCCAAAAGGGATATTTTCTAAACTGATGGTATCTAGCTTAGACTTTTCAGCCCGCGTAATGTTTATGTCTAGTACTGCGTTCATAGTTTTATATTTGGCGCAAAGAAACAAAAAAAATAAAAAACTAACAACTGTTAATATTTAAATACCATTACTATGCCTGAGCAACTACCAGATTTTGTTTTAGCTGATTTATATCCCAGCAATTTGGTAATTATTGAATCGGGTATTTCTTCAACGCTAAATGCCTCAGCAGCAACAGTTTCAGAAAATTTAGGCCTTACTGAAATAGAAGTTGAGCCCATCCACTCACCAGTTGAATCAGTAATTGCTAAAGAAAAGATAAAAACAATATCATCAGACTTAGCTCCTATTCATTCACAACCATCCGAACGCCCAGAAAAATGGTACTTAGGAAACAATGGTAAAAATTGTACGATTTTAGTATATGAACCCAATGCAGCATTTTTGAATGAAGAAAGCTTAGATTTTCTGACAAAAATCTTAGGGGCCTGCAAATTAAATATGGGAGATGTTGCGGTAATAAATATGGCTCGTTATCAAGCTCATTTTGCTGAGATAAAAAAAGAGCTAAATCCGTCAACCTGTTTATTGTTCAATGTTACTACGGCATCAATCAAACTTCCATTTTTAATACCTCCTTACCAAGTGCAACAATTTGATGCATGTAAATTTTTAATCGCTCCATCATTAACTAAATTTTATGGCGACAGCGCCGAAGCAAAATTAGAAAAGACTAAACTTTGGGTAAGCCTTAAATCACTTTTTAATTTATAACTATGGCTGATATTGACATCATTTTTGCCACCAACAATGCCAATAAAGTAAGAGAAATAAAGGCCGTTACGGGTAATCATTTAAATATTCTCTCGCTTACAGAAGCAGGCATTGACATTGATATTCCAGAGCCACATGACACCCTGGAAGCCAATGCCAGTGAGAAGTCTAAGGTCATTCATGCAATAACAAAAAAAAATTGCTTTAGTGAAGATACCGGATTAGAAGTATTTGCCTTAAATGGTGAGCCCGGTGTCAAAAGTGCTCGTTATGCGGGCGATACAAGAGATTTTCAAGCCAATATTGACTTACTACTGAGTAGGCTTTCCAATAAAGAAGATAAAACTGCACAATTCCGAACAGTCATATCACTAATATGGAATAACCAAGAATATTTGTTTGAAGGAATTTGCAAAGGACAAATCACTTCAAATCAAAAAGGATCAGAGGGCTTTGGTTATGATCCAATTTTTATTCCCGATGGATCTTCTAGATGTTTTGCAGAAATGACAATGGAAGAAAAAAATTGTTATAGTCATCGCAAAAAAGCAATGCAGCAATTATTGGCTTTTTTAAATACGCAACAGTAGTACATGAACAGAATTAAAATCAATTTACCGAATCAGTTTAATTTTAGCATCCAAATGGAAATTCGGGTAACCGATTTAAATTACGGAGGTCATGTAGGTAATGACACTATACTTTCGCTATTACAAGAAGCACGCCAACAGTTTTTACAATCTAAAGGATATGCAGAGTTAGAAGTAGAGTCGTATGGATTAATCATGGCCGACGCTATGATCGAGTATAAAAAGGAATTAAATCACAGAGACAAAATTAAAATTGCAGTAACTGCCGCCGATTTTGACAAATTGGGTTTTGACCTTTACTATCAGGTATTGATCATTAACAATGGAGAAGAAGTATTAGCCGTTCGTGCAAAAACAGGAATGATGCTTTACGATTACGATGCAAAAAAGAAGGTATCACTTACCGATGAGATCATCTCAAAATTGAGTTTTTAAACATTCCAAAGTCGCCAACTTTCCTCTGCTTGTAAAACAAGCATTTCATACCCATTTTGAATGGTAGCTCCTTGGGCCTTACCGTTTAGTAAAAACTGTGTTTCAGTTGGGTTATATATTAAGTCGTATAAATGATGTTGGGATGTTAAATAGTGATAAGGGATAGTTGGTGCTGCTGTTATAGCTGGGTATTGGCCTACAGGACTGGTGTTGATAATTAAAGTATATTTTGAAAGTAAAGATTCATTGAGTGATTCATAACCTATACCCGTTTCACTAGCAGTTCTAGAAACTGATAAATGGGCTATTTGTAATTTATTCAACACATATATAACCGCTGCTGCTGCCCCACCTGTACCCAATACCAACGCGTGAGTATGATGACTTTTCAAAAATGGTTTAAGGGACTGTTCAAATCCAATAATATCGGTATTGTATCCTATTAATTGTTTATCCTTTAGCAAAACACAATTACAAGCACCTATTGCCGCAACTTCTGGGGATACCTGATGTAAAAAAGGGATTACTTTTTTCTTATACGGGATGGTAATATTAAATCCGTGTAAGAATTTTTTTTGCAACAATAAAGTTGAAAGCTCTTCTATCGATGGAATTGAAAAATTCTCATAACTGCATTCCATAGACAAGCCTAATGAAGCAAATTTTTCAGTGAAATATTTCTGCGAAAAAGAATGCGTTAACGGATAACCGACTAAACCGAATAATCGCATATTATGCCTTGTCTAAGTATAGATGAAAAGTGTCTCCTCTTAAACCTATACGCATCGCTTCTAAAGGCAAAACCTCGTTTGGAGCAATATTCCCTAGGTTAACATTACAACCAATTAATTCTAAGAAATACAATTGCTGTGCTTTTTGTGGAGCTTCCCAAATAATTTTTTCGGCTGGAATCTGAGTTAAAATTTCTTGTACCAATCCTTCCCTAACTTCTCCACTACCTCTGTAAATACCCACATTACCGGCTTCTCTGGCTTCAGCAATTACATAAGAAGAACCTGCTTCTAATTCAGCTCGCATTAGTTCAATCCACTTATATGGAGGAATGATATGCGCTGCGTCTTTGCTCCCCACTTCACTTAATACAGTTGCATGCTGCGTCAATTTTTCAATATACCCACATTTCTCTGCATGTGGTATGGTAATAGAACCATCAGAAACTTCAATATAACTAACCCCATAATCCCTACATACTTCAACGTAGTCATCAAATTGATTCCTAATTAAAAAGGCCTCGAAAAGAGTTCCACCAAAATAAACAGGCATATTGGCTTCTCTATAAACTTCCAGCTTCTCCCTTAAATTAGGTGTAACAAATGAAGTACCAAAACCCAACTTAACTATATCCACATGCGGACCGGCAACACTCAAAAAATCTTTCGCTTGATTAACACTTAACCCTTTATCCATGACCATGGTTAAGCCTGAAATCCTAGGTTTTTGAGTACGCTCTGGTATTTGTGTAAGTCTGTAGTTCATACCGTTATTCTTATTTGAGCGCAAAAGTACATATTTATATTTTCTTTCCTTTCTTATAACGCGCAATGATATCCACGACCTGATTATTTTGTAAAATAGCAGGATTAAGCTCCATAAATTTTTTGAGCAACTTGGGGGCTTTGTCCATTGCTGTTTCTAATTTTAAGAGTGCTTCTTTAGACTTACCCAAAGCAAATAATAAGGTGCTGGCATAAAAATAAAAGATGGGCTTATATCCTGTTGCACTGTGCGCAACCATACATTGACTATATGCTTCTTCAATCAAATCAGCTTTAATAAGGCAGCGCAATAATGCCTCCCAACCCGAAACCGATTTGGGTTTATGCTTCACTACTGCGCCAAAATAAACAATTGCATCCTTATACTTATCTAGATTCATCATGCATTCTCCCATAGCTAAATTGAACTCTGGCACGGTTCTATTCATTCTCATTGCATTCTCTAAGTGCTTGCATGCTGCCTGCCATTGCTCTTCTAACATATAAGTAACGGCAATTTTGTAATGCAATTTGCTATCAGTTGAGTTTAAGTGAACTGCCTTTTTATAATTAAACCTGGCTTGCGCAAATTTGCCCATTCTATGATAACAATGCCCAATAGCTTCATAAATTACATCTTCAGGTCTACTCAGCTCTAATACTTTTTCAAGCACTTCAATAGCTTCTTTATATTTCCGTAATCGTAAAAAAGCATCCCCCATATTTCTATAGGCATAATCAAATTTTTCGTCAATAGCTACTGCATATTGATAAGCATCAATTGATTTCTCATAAAGCTTAAGCCCTTGATAAGCAGCAGCTAAATTAAACCACGCCAATTCACTAAATGGATAATCTTCAATTATTGCTTGGTGTAATTTGATACTCTCTTCATTCCTTCCTGTAAAATCGGTCCAAAAGCAGATTTTATATAAAGCCTCCTCGTTATTGGGATCTTCGGCTAAAATCAATTTTAAACAATCGAAAACTTTATCAAACTCTTCATAATCGTCGTACACATCGGCTAACTCGAATAATAAATCTAATCTTTCCTCACCCTCAAACTGAAGTAATGCTGCTTCTAACAATTCAACAGCTTTAGCTTGTTGATCCAGTGCTAAATAAGCATCTGTTTTTAGAATAAACAAATTAAGGTCATTGCTATCATAAAGTTCAGCAGTTTCCAATAAGTCGAGGGCTTCCTGGTACTTTCTGCTTGCCAATAATAAATCAGCTTTTTTTATCATTAAGTTAGCGGAATAAGGAAACTGCTCTAAAGCCAAGTTAGCAGCAGTCATCGCTTCGGGCAAATCGTCTTTTTCGTCGTAAAAATCTATAATCCGTTCAAATGCATCTTCTTCCAAAAAAGGATGACTTCTCCCATGCTTAAGATGTTGATACTGAATAATCAACTCCCTTAATTCTTCTTTGTCTTCGCGATACGGATTTTGGCTCATGGGTTGACGTTTACCTAATTTAAGCAAATAATTAAACTTTTTTTTGCAAAAACCAAACTTTTTACCCCTTATTAACGTTTGTTAATAAAAATAATTCGTTAAAATACTTAGGATATATCCTACCTTTGCTATATGTTAATGCAAATCAAATCAGTAAAAAAAGCCCCTTTGGTCATGCTCCTTGTGAGTTTGCACTTGGCAATTGCTGCATTTGCATTTACTGGAATTGTAGACGACAAAGCCAAAAGTAGTAAATTCACCTTGAAAAGTCTTAATAGCTTTTCTAAAAAAGGGCTTTCATTATCTGCAATTAAGTCTAATCTACAGTACAAGGGAATCACGCTTACTGGAAATGGTTTACTGATGCAAAACTCAGACGTGAATACCATGCTTCAGTATAATAATGGGAATACCACTTACGTATACCCTTATAAAATAAAGGTGAAAGTGCCTAAATTCAAGATCCCCCAAGAACAACATAAATAATCTGTTCCTCTTTTCTTATTCATTTAATAGACGATAGCCTTGTGTGGGGATATCAAATTTTGCAGCTGAAACAGGATTCAAACTAATTTTTGTTGCCGTGTAAGTAATTTTCTGTGTATACCCATCTTTTGCCTCATATTCCAATACAAAGCCCGGTATATCTTTAAATTGGTATTCAAATTCTCTAACAGACGGGATGATGGTACTTGCATAAAACACTGAAAATGTACTGCCATCTTTTAACAACAAAGTGGCTCGTTTACACTCATAGCCTAAAATAGTTTTACGCTCATCAGAAAACTGAATAAGCATATCAGTAAACTTATCGTTTTGTTTAATCCAATCAATGGAGCTCATTTTTGTAATAAACTTGTTCGCACCAATTTCTCTTAAGATAACGGCGTTACCAGTAGCCTTATTAAAAATAAGAGACTGAGAAAAAGAAGGGCTTATTAAATCGGACCTACTATTATTGCCCTTTATATAAATCACTTTACTACTTTGCTTCAATAATGCAACGGCGTCTTTATCAACCTGACTTTCATTGTTAACTGTTATAGCATAATTAACAGTGCATTCAGCAACCACCCTTGTTTGTGAAGAAGCGCTACTTATTATGAAGCAATAGGATAACAAACATAATAAGTAGCGCATTTGATTTATTTTTTAGTGGTTTTGTTTTTTAATTCCTGCACTTTTTTCTGGCTCTCTAACATTTGCTCGTAACGTTCCTGCCATTTACTCTTGGTTTTAGGCGCTTTGCGTTTTGCTTCAATTTTTGCCAAAATTTTATCGTGGTTGATAATATAATTCTGAATTACAAATTGCAATAATAAAGTAATTACGTTCGAAACAGTATAATACCATGTTAAAGCTGATGGCAAGCTGTTAAAGATAAACAGCAACATGAATGGAAATATATAAGGCATATACTTCAACGCAGGATTGTCCTGGGTTGGAGTCATACTCATATTGTAAATAGAAATCAAGAAGCTGGTTATTACAGCAGTGATAGTAAATAAACTTACATGATTACCAAAAGCAGGTATACTAAATGGAAGAGATGCAATAGAATCGAAGCTAGACAAATCTTCGCTCCAAAGGAATGCCTGACCCCTTAGTGCAATTTCAGAGTTGAAAAAACTATACAATGCAAAGAAGATAGGAATTTGCAGCAAAGCTGGAATACAACCGCCTAATGGGTTCACCCCTGCTTCCCTAAACAATTTCATCTGTTCCATAGCAAAACCCTGTTGATCAGCTCCCATTTTTTTCTTTAGGACATCTAATTCAGGTCTTAAAGCCTTCATTTTTGCACCACTTAAATAACTACTATAAGTTAAAGGAGCAGTCACCAAACGGATGAATAAGGTTAACAAGAAAATTACCCAACCATAATTCTTTACAAAAGAAGCAAAGAAGTCAAATACAGGCATGATAATGTACTTGTTAATAGGACGTACAAAAGAATACATATCTCTACCAAGATTCACAATCTTATCCATTTCTGGAGCTTGCTTAGCCAAAATTTCGTATTCATTAGGACCAACATAAAAATGAAAAGGAATATTAACGGATGCAGCAGCTGGAACTTTTATTTGCAAAGTACTGGTTGCAGATGCTAAGTCACGAGTAGAATCTGTTGCCCTAGCCCATTTAATACTTCCACTATTGAATGAATTATCTGCAATTAAAGTGCTATTAAAAAACTGCTGAACTACAGCAATCCATTGTGCAGGTTTTTCAAAACTATGATCTGTATTAGATGAAATATAATCAAACTCATTATCTTCCGAAAAACAGATATTTGATACCTGACGTTCGTACTGAGAGGTTCTTTCCATTTGAGAGGTAGCTACTGTCCAATTAAGGTTTAAAGCATTATTCGTAAGTAATTGACCAGCTCCATTCATTCCTAATTTCCATCCAATTTTATAACTATTAGGAATCAAAGTAAATTCATGTACTACAGACTGACCGTTTGCAGCAGTTAAAGTAAATTTCAGCGTTTGTGATCCATCAGCATTTTTTACGACAGTTCCAGGAGTAAAGAATAAATTTTCAATCGTTGCAGATTGGGCAGGTGCAGTATTAATTGCATATGAAACGGCACTTTTATCAGAAAGAACAACCAATTTATTATTAGCGTCCTTATAATTTTTTAAAGTTACCGACTTAATTTGCCCGCCTTTATTAGTAAAATCTACCTTAACTACTTCATTTTCAACAGAAATAAACTGTTCTTGTCCAACGGCTGCATCTGTAAAATTGCCAGCTACAGTTACCCTAACCGCAGAATCTCTTTTTAAAGAATCCGTTTTTAATGCTACAGTATCTACTAGCTTCATTCTTGCTGCAGCTACTTTTGCTAGAGAATCTTCTTCTCTTTTTTTCATTTCAATAATGGCATTCTGTTGCTGACTGGTATACCAGAAATAGAGAAACATTAAGATCCCTAACAACACAAAACCAATGACCGTATTTTTGTCCGTCTTCATACAAACTTTTATTGAGCGGCAAAGGTAACGTTTGCCTAACAAAAAAAACCTTTTCTTTGTCATTCATAAAGGCGCCTACAACCAACCAAATTTCAACCTGTGCCTGCCATAACCATTAAAAAAAGCGTTATGCAGGAAAATTACCTTCCCAACCGCCGGGAACAATTCTTATGGTGGCTAAGTACTGCCGAATCAGTACTATTAAAAGATGCTGTTGTAGACAGAAATAGGCATTCGATTATAGGAATGCTGGTATTGGGTACTTGGAGCTTTGCAACCCTAGCCTGGACTTATTTTTTTAGCACTGTTATAGACCATTGGGGAATAGCCTGTTTGCTAGGGATATTTATGGGGGGAATTATTCTTTTTATAGATCGAGCATTAATCAAAGGCATCAACCATTCAGGAAAGCAAGGTTGGAAACCCCTGATTTTCAGAATGTTTTTAGCTTATACCATAGGTTTATTTATGGCCCAACCAGCACTGCTTTTCTTATTTGAAAAAGAGATTCTTGTTCAAACCTCTTTAGACAATGAGACGAGGAAGAAGAATAAATATATTGAACTTGAAAAATTATATGCTCCGCAAAAAAAGCAGCTATTAGATGAAAAAAAACAATTAAACACGAATTTATCGCTTCGGTATCAAGAAATGATTCAAACCAGTAATCAATTTATTAAGGAGACTGATGGAACCGGGGGATCAAAGAAAATTGGATTAAAAGCAATTGCACTTGCTAAGAAAGCAGCAGCAGATAAGGCAGCGGCGGATTATTATGAAACTGCTAAATTGATAACTCCTTCAATAAAAACCATTGATCGTAATATCCAATTGATTGATCAAACAATTACAAAAGAACAAATTGCATTTAACCAATTATTAAATAATGGATTTATTACTAGAATTGAAGCATTAGATCATTTAGTTGAGCAAAGTAACGCTGTAAAATTTAGGTACTATTTATTAATTGTACTGTTGATGCTGATTGAATTAATGCCGGTATTAGCAAAATATTTATTGCCATCAGGCACTTATGCATTGAACGCTAAACTTACAGAAGAAAATGAAATGGAAGAGCTGAAAAAAATTAATCGTAACGAACCAATTGATAGTTTTTGATGCCTAAGTTAGCCATCATATCTACCACTTTAATCACATTCATATAGTCTGTACCCTTTGCTACAGCTATACTGAGCTTTTTCTGATTCAATAAGTCAAGATTATTATCGAGAAAATCGGATAAGGAAGTATATTCTAAAGCTTTTTCATACGAATGAATATTAGCAACTACTTTGTCACTCAATAAAATTAAACTATGCATTAATTCAATATCACTAGCGATTGGCTGGTCTTCTACTGGTGAAATAACAGGAGCATGAGCCTTAGATTCAGTTGCTTCTAAGTTAGCCTTCATATAATAGCTTGTTGAAGGCAATAAGAAAAGGATAAATAAAATGGCTTTTTTCATGGATTTTAAGAATATGAATTTCTTCAACAATTTATTGGGGAACTGAAAAACTTCACCAATCCCCCTATTTTTTTCATGAAAAGCAAAAATCCCACACTGGTTAGTGTGGGATTTTACTATTTTGTATGTATCCTGGTTAAATAACAGCGTCCTTTTTGCTTGAAGACCTTAAGTTACTTTTATTGTCGTTGTATTTTTTGGCAGCATCAATAAAGCCAACAAACAAGGGTGCTGGCCGTTCAACCGTACTTTTCAACTCAGGATGATATTGAACCCCAATGAAAAACGGATGATTGGGCAATTCAATAATTTCAACCAACCCTGTAGCAGGGTTTTTCCCACTTGTTTTCATCCCAGCAGCGTGGTATTGTTCTAAATAATCATTATTGAATTCATAACGGTGTCTATGTCTTTCTGTAAAAGTTTTGGTCCCATAAATTTTGTGAGCCAATGAACCTTCTTCTACTTCACATGGATAAGCCCCTAATCGCATAGTACCCCCCATCATAGTAATTTTCTTTTGTTCTTCCATCATATTAATGACTGGATGAGATGAACTAGCATCCATCTCAATTGAGTGTGCATCTTTTAAACCAAGCACATTTCTACCAAACTCGATGACTGCCATTTGCATACCTAAACAAATCCCGAAGAATGGTAGGCCTTTTTCACGCGCATATTTAACTGCAATGATTTTACCCTCAATTCCTCTATTCCCAAATCCTGGGGCAACCAATAATCCATCCAAGCCATTTAATTTCTCTGCCACATTTTCGTCTGTAATAAACTCAGAATGCACATTTACAACCTGAACTTTCACTTCATTGATGGCTCCAGCATGTACAAAGCTTTCTAAAATAGACTTATAGGCATCTTGTAGTTCTATATATTTTCCAATTAATCCAATGGTAACCTTACTTTTTGGATATTTTAATTTGTCTAAGAACTCTTTCCAATTATTTAAATTGGGCTCTGCAAACTGAGTAATATTTAGCTTTTTAAGACAAATCAAATCAAGCTTTTCTCTTAGCATATGCAATGGCACTTCATAAATAGTACTTGCATCCATTGCTTCTATTACTGCTTCCTGTTTTACATTACAGAAAAGGGCAATTTTTCTTTTGATATCGTTATTTAACGGCTCTTCTGTTCTGCAAACAATAATGTCTGGGTGCACGCCGGTTTCACTCAACATTTTTACACTATGTTGAGTAGGTTTTGTTTTTAATTCTTTGGCTGCTTTTAAATAAGGAATCAAGGTAAGATGAACCACCATTACATCTTCTTCTGGTAATTCCCATTGTAGTTGTCTAACTGCTTCTATGAATGGCAAACTCTCGATGTCGCCAACTGTTCCACCTATTTCTGTTAATACAATATCAAATTGGTCGTCTTGACCCAGCAAAAGCATCCGATGCTTTATTTCATCGGTAATATGCGGAACAACCTGCACTGTTTTACCTAAAAAATCGCCTGCTCTTTCTTTATTAATAACCGTTTGATAAATTCTTCCAGTAGTCACATTATTAGCCTGCGAAGTATATATATTCAAGAATCTTTCATAGTGACCTAAATCCAAATCTGTTTCTGCACCATCCTCTGTTACATAACACTCTCCATGCTCATAAGGATTTAGCGTTCCTGGATCTACATTGATATAAGGATCAAATTTCTGAATAGTAACTTTAAGCCCTCTGGCCTGTAAGAGTTTTGCCAATGAGGCGGCTATAATCCCTTTACCTAAACTGCTTGTTACGCCACCGGTAACAAAAATATACTTGGCCATAAAATGAATACTTTTATTGCAATAAATTAAAAAACAATCTTAGACCTGAAAATTTGAACTGAAATAGTTCGGAGGTCAAACAAAGCTAGCTTAAAAAATGAAATAAGAAAAATACCTAACTGATTTTCAACCAATATGGCAAAAAACTGTTAGTGAAAAGTGAACAAGTCTTTATTTCAATAACCAATACATATGAAACATTTACGATTTTTTGCCTTATTTGTTGTGGTCCTGATAGCTATTCAGGGTTTCCGTTATACCGAAACCAAACAAAGTATCCGCTCCGCGGAAGAGTATTTGGCATGCTACTCAGATATTCGCGATCAATTTAGGGATGAAGCAATGACTCCAGAATTTGCAGCTATGCACGAGAATCCACTTCCGTTTAAATTGACTAATGGTACTGGAGAAACCATCAGTTTTGATGCACCAGACGGCAATAAGGCTTCTGGCTATTTTATCAAAAGCAAGAAAAAAACCAATAATTGGATTTTTGTAATTCAAGAGTGGTGGGGATTAAACGATCAAATAAAACAAGAAGCAGAAAAATTAGCTGCAGAACTAGGCAATGTAAATGTGATTGCCTTAGATATGTACGATGGTAAAGTAGCTGCCACCCCAGACAGTGCAATGAAATTAATGAGAGCAGCTACCAATCCAAGATTGGAAGCGATAGTGAAAGGTGCGTTAGCTTATGCGGGCACTAAAGCAAAAATATTCACGATTGGTTGGTGCTTTGGTGGTATGTGGAGCTTGCAAAGCAGTATATTGGCTGGCAAACAAGCAGCTGGTACTGTAATGTATTATGGTCGCCCCGAAAACAACCTAGAAAAATTAAAAACATTGCAGTCTGATGTTATTGGATTTTTTGGCAACCAAGATAGAAGCCCTTCTCCTGAAGTGGTAAATAATTTTGAAAAAGATATGGCTGCTGCAGGTAAAAAGTTAACGCTACACCGCTACGAAGCCAATCATGGTTTTGCGAATCCAAGTAATCCCTCTTTTAATAAAGAAGCTACCGAAGATGCACACAAAAAGACCATCGAATTTTTAAAAGCTCGTTTGTAAAATAAAATCCATTTATCATAAAAAGAGGCTGTCTTTTCAGACAACCTCTTTTTATTTGAACTAATAATACTTACTGGTTCTTAAATAATTTCTTACATAATCATCTACTCCTTCTTCTAAGGAATAAAAGGGCTTTGCATATCCTGCATTTTGCAGTTTCCCCATATTGGCTTCTGTAAAATATTGGTATTTATCTCTGATATCTAACGGCATATCAATAAACTCAATATTGGGAATAATATCCATCCCAGCGAAAGTGGCCTTCACTAAATCGATGAAGGTTCTTGCTTTTCCAGTACCCAAATTGAATAACCCATTATTTCTACTGGACCATTTTGATTCTGCCATTTCTTCCATCATCCATTCAATCACTGAAACCACATCTTTTACATATACAAAATCTCGAAGCTGTTCTCCATCTTTAAAAGAAGGTTGATGGCTCTTAAACAATTTTACTAAGCCCGTACTATTGATTTGATTAAAAGAATGAAAAATAACAGAAGCCATTCTTTTCTTATGTGCTTCATTAGGACCATACACATTAAAAAACTTTAACCCCGCCCAAAAAGGAGGTTGAGATTTTTGTTGCAATGCCCATTTATCAAATTCATTTTTACTAACTCCGTATGGATTTAATGGGGTTAGCTGATTTACTACTGCATGATCATCATTGTACCCATGTTCGCCTCCACCATATGTAGCAGCACTTGATGCATAAATAAGCGGTATTGAGTGTATGCAACAATAATTCCAAACATCTTTAGAGTATTCTAAGTTGAGTTCTTCATGAATTGCATAATCAAATTCAGTAGTGTCGGTTCTTGCACCTAAATGAATAACCATATCTAATTTGGGTTGATGTTGGTGTAACCAATCCAATAAGTTATAGCGTTCAATAATAGTAACAAATTGTTTGTTTTGCCAATTGTTCCTTTTTTCTTCAACACCAAAATCGTCCACTAAATAAATATTCGAATAGCCCTGTTCATTTAAATACTGAACCATACAACTGCCAATAAAACCAGCAGCTCCAGTAACCATAATATGCAAGTTGTTGCTCATATTATTTAATCAACTTTTCTATGGCTGTATCATATTTATTTTTCCACTCTTCAATAGAACCCCAAGCATTTCCAACTACTTCCACTTCACTTGAAGTAACAGTGCCCAATTGAGTAAAGGCAATACCTTCAGTAGTAGTAGCTGCAATTACATCAGCTAAATCACTAGCCGACACCGATACAACTACTCGCCCTTGCGCTTCTCCAAACCAATAGGCATCTTGCCTAATATCGATTGTTGGATTAACACTAAAACCTTTACCGCCACTAAAACCACTTTCTAATAAAGTGATCATTAATCCACCCTCACTAATATCATGTGCGCTTTTGATTTTTTTGCTTTTGATTAATTTACTAATCAATTGCTGTGTATTGTATTCTTCTTCTAAATTAAAATAAGGCGCAGAAGAGTATTGTACTCCTTTCAGTTTATGCAAATATTCACTAGAAGCAATATCATTGTGTTGTGCCCCAATCAAAAGAATGATATCCCCAGAATCTTTAAAATGCATGGTCATTTTTTGATTAATATCATCCAAAATGCCAACCATACCTATTGTAGGAGTTGGATAAACAGGACCATCTGGATTTTGGTTATAAAAACTCACATTCCCACCGGTTACTGGAGTGTTGAATTTTTTACACGCATCACCCATACCAGTAACTGCGTGCACAAACTGATAATAAACTTCTGGATCATAAGGATTACCAAAATTTAGGCAATTGGTAACGCCAATTGGCTCTCCACCACTACAAACAATATTTCTTGCAGCTTCAGCTACTGCAATCATTCCCCCGATATATGGATTTGCAAAAACGTATTTACTATTACAATCAACCGTAATAGCTAAAGCTTTACCCGTACCTTTTGCTAAAACAACAGATGCATCACTTGGGCTATTAGTACTGGTATTAGCTGCACCCACCATACTATCATATTGGGTATATACCCATCTTTTGCTGGCAATATTTGGAAGGGTGATCAATGCCTCCGCTGTAGCTTTCAGGTCTTGTATATCAGCTAATGCATTTGCATCAAATGCATTGATTTTTTCAAAATATTTGGGCTCAGTATATTCTCTTGTATACTGAGGTGCACCACCACCTAAAACCAATTCATATGCAGGTATACTGGCTTCTAAAGTTCCATTCATAAAGAAATTTAACAACCCATCATCTGTTACATGCCCAATCGTGCTGGCGCTCAAATCCCACTTTTCAAAAACAGCCACCACTTCCGCTTCTCTTCCTTTCTCTACTACCATCAACATCCGCTCTTGACTCTCACTTAATAAGAGTTCCCATGCTTTCATATTTTGTTGACGGGTTGGCACTTTTTCTAGGTCAATATGCATGCCCACTTCACCCTTTGCACTCATTTCTGCTGTAGAGCAAATAATACCAGCTGCCCCCATGTCTTGCATACCTACTACAGCGCCAGTTTCTAACACTTCTAAACAAGCTTCCAATAATTTCTTTTCCTGAAAAGGATCACCTACTTGAACTGCTGGCAATTCTTGAACGGAATCATGTGTGATATCAGCGCTTGCGAAGCTTGCGCCGCCAATTCCATCTTTACCAGTAGCACTTCCCACATAAATCACTGGATTACCTGTGCCTTTTGCGGTAGCGCTTACCATTTTATTGGCTTGCATAATTCCTACACTCATCGCATTCACCAAAGGATTGGTATGATAACAATCTTCAAAATAAACTTCACCGCCAACAGTAGGCACTCCGAAACAATTCCCGTAATGTCCAATTCCTTTAACAACTCCTGCAAGTAAGTGCTGGGTTTTTTTATCTTTTAAATTTCCAAAACGTAAACTGTTTAAAGAAGCAATTGGTCTTGCTCCCATGGTAAAAATATCACGTTGAATTCCACCCACACCTGTTGCAGCTCCTTGAAATGGTTCAATGGCACTGGGGTGATTATGGCTTTCAATTTTAAAAACTACTCCAAACCCATTACCCATATCCATAAGGCCAGCATTTTCCTCCCCTGCTGCAACCAACATTCTTCCACCATCTCTTGGAAGGGTTTTTAACCACTTTATGGAGTTTTTATAACTACAGTGCTCGCTCCACATGCCGCTAAAAGCACAGAGCTCAGTAAAATTAGGGGTGCGACCCATTTTTTGCTTTATCAACTCAAATTCATCTGCAGTTAATCGCAACTGCTGGGCTGTTTTTACGGTGATTTCCATGATGCTGCGAAGGTACAAAACCAAGGCAATGTGTCCGAATCAAGTTTTCCCTATTTAATTCATACAAAATAGTTGGTATTTAAGTCATTAAAAGTGAATAGGGCCTCAAAATATGAGCAAATGCTTTGTAATACAGTATTTTTGTATTAAATCGTAATACTATGAGCCGCTCTAACTTATTCATACTTCTTGCAATATTCATTTTTGCAAGTACCCAGCAGGTTCAGTCTCAGAACTATACTTATATGGGTTCTTATAATGCAAGTGGCCTGCCCAATTATTTGGTTACCCCTCGAGATATTGTTAGTTCAAATTTTAGGAACTCGATTGAAACTACTTTACCAGAATATAGGCCTGTTCCAGTATACAACCCACTCTTAATTTCAAAGAATCATGTTAAAACGATTGGCACTAGTTGCCCATCAGATATCTGGATCAGTTTCATAGACGAAGGAGCATCTTTTTTAAATGCATTGGGTTACTACACTTATCCAAAAGGGAATCCCCCAACTGTTGCCCCTAAAAATCAAGACATCACCATCATTTTTCCCAATGCATCCAAAAGTGGTTTTGGAGGTTCAATGGTTGCAGGAGACAAAGTATTTCTAGGTAGATTTCCAGCGAATACAGAAATTGGATTTGTATTAATTTCAGATGGATGGGATGGCTCAAGAGTAAAAAATGGAAATTGGAAAGTTTATTCAAATTCTGAATTTAATCCAGAAAACAACGACTCGCTTAAGCAACATACTGTTATCGTAAGAGACACGCTTACGAACAGACTAGTAGTAGGATTTGAAGACATTTTACGCGATAGAAACGACTGCGACCAAGATTTTAATGACTTACTATTCTATGCAACTATAGACCCAATCTTATGCACAGATAAACTCGATTCAATCCCCATTTTCTCAGAAGATGGAGGTGTATCTTTTTCTGGAAATACAGGTGGCTTAGAAAGTCAAGGCCTAGGCAATAAAATTGCCAAAAGAACAATGGCTAAAATTAAGCAGGGCACCAACGGACCTGTGAATTATTCAAATTTGCAAAAGTTAGACCTGAGTAACGCTCATTTAACAAATATGTCTACCAATAGAGCATTAACGCTCTCCGATATTATGCCCGATAGAATTCCTGAGGGAGCATACACGGCTTATATTAGCACCCCTACAGATATTCCAGCAATTACGAACGCTATAGAAGTAAGAGCGGTAGACTTTATTGAAGATGACACCTGCAAAGCAGTTGCATTTGCTACTAAAACATTAGGAAAGGTATACGACCATACTAAACCAATTTGTGATCGATTAAAAGGTGCAGTCTTACTCAAAATGGACCAATTTACACTTCGAAATCTAATTTTTACCAGGTATCAACTAAAACAAGAAAATGGGAATATTGAATACTCTATGAGTTTTTCTGTAGGCAAAAAAGCAGGCAGGAATACATTTTCATTTCAAAGCAATTGGTTGAATGCAGATTTCATTGGAGAAGACACGATGTACAATTACCAAATATGGGGTGTGGCTCCTTATTTATGCATAGACCTCGCACTGAATGTACTGGATAAGCTAGAAGCAATCATGCCTGTGCAATCAATTGCTGCTACAAAATCATTGCCAACCACTTATATCAGATATGGCAATAGAGATGGACTCAATGTTAATTTACTGGTAGAAAATGAGACCACATTTAACAGTGGATATATTGAACTTGTAGAAAAGTACAATGAGCTATCTCCTTTAAATGTAAAGCGTACGATTCCTTTCACTTTAAATACAAAAGGAAAAACAATGATATCATTCCCTATGAATGATACACACGAAAGCTTAATTTCTTTGTTTATCAACGGAAAACTACAAGACGTTGTTTATATGAGTGATGGCAGTTGGGATTTGGATTATGATTCTAGCAAAACAGTGATTGAATCATATACCGTAACGAATGATTCTGTTAGAAACTTTGCAGATACTTATCCTGTTTTTAGAGACGTAAATGTTAAAGCTAAAACTGATGGATATGTAAGTGCTTATAAACTTTTAAGAGGAGCAGCGGCAGAACAAGACTTAACGGCATATAGAACAATGAGTTTTAAAGCAAAAGGAGAAGGAACTACCTTACGAATTACATTGATAAAAAATTCCATTAAAGATTTTACCAAACAACCACACTATAATTTACCCTTAACAAATTCACTTACAGATTATACGATTAACCTTGATGATTTTGTGGGAGAAGACGCACTTGTTGCTATGAAGAAAAACGACTTAACAACAGTAGTATTTACTTTTGAGAACGCTTCTAAAATTAGTGCATCCATTGATATTGGAGTTGCAGACATCTTCTTTTCTAAAAAACCCAAAGAGTTTGTAGAAAATTTAACTCAACAAAAAATTCATATATACCCCAACCCAAGTAAAAACGGAATTTTTAATGCAAGTTTTAGATCTGATACAAACGGACCACTTACGATTCGCATCATTAATGCTGCAACAGGTAATGTAATTTATAGCAAGGTAATTCAAGCAATAAAAGGAGACAATGTAGTACCGGTTCAATTGAGCAGCAAGCCTGGAGCAGGCATGTATATGATTTCAATTGAAGGTAGTGGCGTAAAATATACCACTAACAAAATTATGCTGAATTAAAATTAGATATTAAACTCAACTAAAAACTTAACCAAAGCTGCAGGAGAACTCAACTGCAGCTTTTGCATGATATTTTTACGGTGTGTTTCAACAGTGTAAACACTTAAAAAAAGTTTATCTGCAATTTGTTGATTGGTATATGTTTGTTTTAGATAAAGTAATATTTCCTTCTCGCGTTTGGTTAAATTATACTTGCGTAAAAAAATATCCATTTTCTTAAATGCATCATCTTGATTAGGCTCATTTTGTATATCAAAATGTGTCTTCCCATTCACCACATCAACAATCGCTTTCATCAATTCATCCTTACTACTATTCTTTAGGATATATCCATCTGCTCCTGCTTTCTTTGCCTGATCAACCACTTTCTCGTCGCTGTAGGCTGAAATCATTAATACTTTTGACCCTCCAAATGATTGTTTAATGTATTTTATGGTGTCTAACCCATTTAAATGAGGCATATTAACATCTAATAAAATAAGGTCAATATTCGGCTGTTGGGTTAACAGGTATAATAATTGTTTTCCATCGTTGGCAATACCTGCAATTTGTAAAAGATTATTACTACTCAAAATCATCTTAAGCCCTTCTACAAAGAGCGGATGATCATCAGCAATCATTATTTGAATCTTTTTTTCCATACTAATATGTTTCAATATAGGTTTTTTTGCGGAACAAACATTGGACCAGCAAAACAAGGATAGGCTTTAATTTTATAAACACCGTTTTCATAGTAGGTTTCAGCCCAACAATATTTTGAACCTTCCCTGTCATCGTTTTTCATTTGTGGTACATACCACAAGACTAAATCGGTATTCACTGTTTTTTCAGGATTTGAATCAATAAATTTTTCAGGCCCTTGACGATAATCGGTGTTGCAGCATGGGCCAATGGTAACCAAATCATTCTCGCCCTCATCCTTATCCAAATGATTCTTTGTTAAGTAAACAAAAGCATTATCTCCTCTTCCTCCGTCTTTAAATTGACCATTTCCTGGCTCTATGTAGAAGCTGGTTTCAGCACCTGTACTAATTTTATATTGGTATCCGGTTGGGTCATAAATGGTAGATGGTTTTTGCAATTGCCATCTCTCTGTATCCCATCTTTTCCAACCTTCTTGGGCATATTCGTAAAAATTTTGCTCATTACCCGCAAAGGAAATTCTAAAAACAGGTCTGTATGTACCATTATTGCCACATCCTCTTCCTATACTTGCACAGGTAACTCTGAATCGGCCATCATTATAAAAAAAATACCGCTGAGAATAACTATAATTACAAGGACCGGGCCATAACTCAGAAAAGAATTTTTGCTCTAACATAAAACCGACAACTGAATCTCCGTCTATCAATTCTGCAATTTTAGGGGGATCTGTTGCCACAACGGCTGCTTGACTGTAAATAGGACATCCAACCGCATCACTGTATCCAAACCCATCTGTTCCTGAATAACTCACATGCCAATCTACTAATTTAACATTATTGAGAATTCGCTTGTTGTTAAAACGAACATTACTAATTTGTAACCCATCAGAAGCCGTAAGCAAATAATCCATATTCCAGCCCTGTTGATTTATTGAATTGACTTTTTCGCAATAACAATCTGCAACATTTTCATTCTGAATTTTTCTTTCCGTTACAACTGCTCCGTCAGTTCCAGTATTGGTCCATCTTAAACCTACTAATCGATTGTCGGTTAAATCCACAATTGCCCACAATGCTCGATTACCTTGAACAAAAGTAGGTGCTACACATAAGTGCTGAGAACGTTCGCATTTTGTTCTATTCAAAGCAGTTTTGGTGCTACTCATGATTGGCATTTTTGCACTTGGTTTATAGCCCAACGCTTTTTCTACCTCAGGTGAATGGATGGCTATTTTTTCTGCCAATTGTATAAGTGATGCGGGAATATCTGGCTGCATATCCGGATAATGATCTGCACTTACCAATTTCATACTAAAAATATCTACCAAACCAATCGTGGTTAAATTGTTGGCATAATTATACATTTCTACACGCATCAATGCCCCAGGTAATGCAGTAATCCCTTTTTTAATATCACCTGGTCGTGCAGGATACACACCAAAGATTTCATTCCACAATGGCTTCTTTGTTTTTAAGTCAAATAAATAGCGTGTAAAAAAAGGATCTGCTAAGGCAATTTTTTGAGCCAATATGGCTTTTTCACCCCCTTTTTCTAAATACCATTTAACGGGCAAACTATCTTTTAAAATCTGTTCAATTTCTTTTTTTCTTGCAACAATAAAAGTGGCTGTATCCAAAGCAGATGGAGTCATTAATCCTGCTCTATATTCATTTAAATAGACTGCTGCAGACTGTTTAGGCTTTGCAGTCTTTTTTACTGCAGTAACTTTTGGTTTATTAATCGATTTCTTTTGCGCATAGCCTTTAAACAAAAAAAAATGCAATAGGGCTATTATTAAAAAGTACTTGAATTTAAGCATATCCTATTGGTATTGAAATGGATTTAGGAGTTCCTTATTGCTAAGATAACTAGTATCCGTCAAAGTATATAAGAAAGATATAATCTGTCCTTTTTCTTTATTGGTTAAGAACAATGAATTCTTTTGGTTATAATATTCAAGCACTCCATTGATATCTTCAATTCTCCCGTCATGCATATAAGGGGCAGTTAATAAAACATTTCGCAAGGAAGGCACTCTAATTCCATTATTAAATAAAAGGGTATCTTTTTTAAATGGCATTTCCCAAACATGACATTTATTGCACCCTAACCTGCTGCTAGAAAACAATATTAAACCGGCATGCTCATCTTGGGTAAACAAATCAATTTTGCCTTTTTGATACCAGTCGTACTTTGCGCCATAAGCAACCAATTGTTCTTCAAATGCAATGATTGCTGTTTGAATATTTGCTATTTGAAAAGGATTATTTTGTTTCGGGAATGCCTGTTTAAATAGTTTCTGGTATTGGCGATCCTTCAAAAATCGATTTAAAATGGCTTGCTCGTTCCCCTTCCATCCTAATTCTTTTGGATGTTCATTAAAGAAAGGGAATTGCAGTTGTGCGTTTAATGTTTTAATTGTTGGATTAGCCCATGTATATATACTTCGATATTTTACATTTAATAAAGAAATGGCATTGTGTTTTAAATTGAAGCCATCTGCACCTGAAGAGGTCCTATACCCATCTGTAAAAGCCATTGATGGGTCATGGCAAGACACACATGTTTTGGTTTGATTGTAAGATAATTTTGTATCGTAAAATAAATATCGTCCCAGATTCACTCTAGCTTTTTGAATTGAATTATTCGATGTAGCCTCTACCTGTATTAACAACAAACCTGCATAAGCAACAGCCATAATCAACCCTATTGTAAATCCTTTATGCTTCATAATTATTGATAATCAATTAAACCCCATTTTTTTTGCTTCGGCAACCAAATAAATGTGTACACCGTTTCAGGTTTTTCGCTAGAAGCTTGTAAGTTGTAATGAAAGGCAGTTCCACTGACGACTAATTGATTCCCATTAAACTTTATTTTTCTTGCTTTATCATCTCCCCTAGGACCATAACCTTCCAAGCTTAATTCTTTTCTAACAGAATTTTTAAGCATAGTACCATTTGTTGCAATTAACACAGAATAAATATCGCCTGTTCTAGTTTTCCCGAAATACAGTCTTTTTTTCCCTGCCTCGTCTATCCCAAAAGACAGCCCCATTGCATCTATATTTTTTAACTTATCGGTTACTTTTTGGGTAGCAACATCAATTAAATAAATTTCTCCTTTCTCATTGTATCGGTCAGAACCTGCAACAGTTGCTGCTGCCAGAAAATGCCCACTACAATCGTAGCTGATTCCCAATAAACCGAAGGGATTTTTATTACTGGGCTTTGCTGCAAATGGCAAAGATTTCCACTCGCTCATCTCTCCCGTATTGGCATCAATAGCATAAATGGTATTGAGCTTTTCGGTCTTGTTGTACAACATTGAAATGAGTGGGGCTGGTATTGTATATATATTTCCTTTAAAATCGAATGTGATTGTAGACAAATATCCAGCCATTTTCCAACTTGGATGCTGGTAAACAGTTTGCTTGGGTGTTTGGGCAGTCGGGAAAGATTTACCTGCCTGTTTTTCAAAAACAATTAAACTAATTCCAATGGCAGTCTTTTCTGAAGTACTCATTCCAGTCCATAGAGGATCATACCCTAAAGTTCTAATAAATGCAGGTTCTTGCTGACAAGGTTTGATTTCTTGTTGTGCATTTATTCCTGAAATAGTTAGGAACAAAAAGCAAAAAATAAAATTATAGTATAAATTATTCATCAAAAGGGATTGTTTTAGCCTCAAATAATCATTTTTTGCTACCAACAGATTGGTATTTTTCTCCTAAGAGCCCTATCTAGACTCAAAAATTTAAAAAAATCGTTATTTAATTGTAATTTTATTTTAGGTTTTAATAAACATAGTACATCCGAATTCTAAACTAGAACATTATTATATATGAAATATTTTTACTCATTAAAGTTACATACTATGAACGTCAATAAACAGAGCGTGTTGTTTATTGCTTTTCTTTTATGTGCTATCACATTGTTTCAGAGTTCTGCAAACGCACAAATTAGCGGTGTAGTTTATAGAGACTTCAATGCGAACGGCGCTAAAAACAACTCAGCTTCATACAACGAACCAGGTGCTCCGGGAATCACTGTAAAAGCCTATAATAATGCAGGAACATTATTAGGTACAACTACTTCAGGGTCAAACGGTGCATATAGTTTTACTGCTGGCGTCGTTCCCGCTTCAACCAAGGTGAGACTTGAATTTACGGGTTGGCAATCAGGTGATTTTACTGCTCCATTTGGATCAAACAATAAAACAAGTGTTCAATTTGTTACTGCACCTTCTACAACTGCAGACTTTGGTATTAACTATCCAGGCGATTATATTGACAATTTAAATGCGAGAATAATTGTTCCAACCTATACCAATGGTGATAATCAAATTAACCCAAGTGCAGATTGGTTTAATGCAAAAAATGGAGACGCTAGCTATGCATTCGATTATGATGATGGAATAGCTCCTGCAAAGGTTATTGCAGATATGGGACAAATTGGTTCAGTTTGGGCAACAGCCTATAGCAGAAGAGCCAATAAATTATTTTATGCGGCATTTGTAAAGCGTCATGTTTCTATGGGTCCTTTAGGACTAAACGGAATATACGTTACCAATAACGCTAAGTCTACTAATAATAAAACGAATACTGCAAGCTTTGTTAATTTAAATGCTGTTAATAATTTATTTGATGCTGGTTCTATTCCAGGAAGAGATTTAATGCCAGGGGTTAGTGATATGAGATTGCCTAGTAATGATGCGTTAGCATTTGATGCGGTAGGTAAAAAAGGAATTGGAGGTATGGCTATTTCAGATGATGGCAGATATTTGTATTTGATTAATTTGAATGACCGTAAACTTTGGAGAGTAGATATTGGTGTGAATGGAACAGCTCCTACCAATGCATCACAAATTGTATCTTACAATGCCTTCCCTGTTACAGAAGGTAATAGTAGCTTTAGGCCTTTCGCAGTTAAATTTTACAGAGGAGCTATATATGTAGGTGGAGTGTTAGATGGCGTTAAACCAGATAATTCCGTTGTTAATAGAAACGAACTGAAAATGGTGGTACTAAAAGTGAATGCTTCAGAAACACATGGTTCAGAAACTTTTACCACTGTGCTAGATGCACCACTTACTTTTAATAGAAGGGCCAATTTAAATACTGGCTTCGCTATTAATAGCAATACAGATTATAGAGACCCGAATGGAACAATTCCAGCTGCTACCACTTCGCATGGCTCATGGCATCCTTGGGCAAGAAATTTTAATGAACTAACTGTTGTAGGGAATGCTGGTACTGCTGTTTATCCTCAGCCTATATTATCAAGTATTGAATTCAACCCAGCAGATGGAGCAATGATTTTAGGTATCATGGATCGTACCGGTCATCAAACAGGAAATCAAAATAGGCGTACTAGTGGAAGTGACTTATTTACTGGAAATGCTGCGGGCGATATTTTAAAAGCAAGTAATAATGGAAATTATACAGGCTTTACCTTAGAAAACAACGGTAATGATGGTACTAATTCTTCCGCAGGTGCTGGAAACGGTGAAGGGCCCGGTGGTGGCGAATTTTATTTTACCGATCGTTACGAAAAAAACAGAGGCGGTTCTCTAGGAATAGGCAATACTGCTTTAGGAAAAGATATCAATATTTCTCACGAAGAAAATAGCACTGGTTCTTTACTTAATTTCCCAGGAAAAGAGCTAATATCGACCGCATTTGACCCAATAACAGATTGGTATACTGGTGGAGTTCGTTATTACAACAACAACAATGGTGTTGCCACAAGCGGAAAGGTTTTGTACACAGGAGGTGATGTGAGTGTGTTTGGTAAAGCAAATGGCTTGGGTGATTTAGAAATCATTAGTGCACCAGCTCCTATTGAAATAGGTAACAGAGTATGGTTCGACGCAGACGGAGATGGAGTTCAAGACGCAGAGGAACTTGGAATTGCAGGAGTAACTGTTCAATTGGTTCAAGGTGCTACTGTTATTGCTACTGCAGTTACAAATGTAGAAGGTAACTATATTTTTTCTTCAGATCCTAATGGTGTAAATACTGCTTCAGCCATTTATAATATCACGCAACTACAACCAAACGGCAATTTTATTGTCCGTATCCCTAATGCAATTGGTGCCAGCGTTCAAGCCCCATTAAGCACTTATGAATTAACCGTGAGGGATAATGGCGGAATAGATGCTGATGCAGATTTAAGAGACAGTGATGGATTAATGAATAACAACGATGCAGAAATTTCTTTTACTTCAGGAATTGCTGGTGAAAACAACCATACCTATGACTTTGGCTTTGTAACCATCGGTGGTGTTGGTGGTGGTATCGGAGGCGGCGTTGAAAGCAAAAGCTTAGGAGATGCAATCGCATTCAGAGTTTACAACAGAGCAGTTAAGAGTGAGCAAGGACCAGTGGATTATACCAAATCACAACAGCCAGACCAATATAACCGCTATGCAGGAGCATCAGTTGGAACAGGATTGAAATTGCAAGATATTCTTCCTACCAGATTGGCAAATGGCTACAAATCATTTATTTCTACCCCAAATGATATCATTTCTATCACTAATGCGAAAGAGATTTTATCCATTGACTTCGTAAGAAACAATGTATCAAAAGCTGTTGCATTTGGAACCAGAACAGTTGGTCAGGTTTATGATCATACCAAAGCAGTATGTGATAGATTAAAAGGTTATGAACTGATTTCATTAGGCACCATTAATGTGAAAGGCTACGATTTAGTTCAATACAATCTTAAAAATAATAAGGGCGATATTGAATATGCAACAAGCTTTATCATTGGTGCTCAATCAGGAAGAAACCTATACACTTTACAATCAAACTGGCTTAATAAAGATTATACCCCTGAAGAAATAATGTTTAATATTCAGCTTTGGGCTGGATCACCAAGTCTTGTGATTGAGATGGCTACAGATATCATCAATCGCTTAAGCGCTGGGCTTCCTATTGTAGCCGTTCCTAATACTTCAGGACTTCCAAAAGTTTATGTTACAGAAGGAACTAGATTAGAAGAAAATGTTGTTCTAACATTTAAGAATAATACCAACGCAACCAGTGGTTATTTTGAAATAACAGATAGAGCTAACGAACAAGCAACAACTAGACTAAAGAGAACTATTCCATTTACTGCAACGGCCAATGGTATCACTAGTGTTTCAATTCCTACTGGTGATTTATTTGAATCAAATATTAATCTATTCCTAAACGGAAAATTAGAAGATCAAGTATTTATGGCCGACGGTGCATGGGGCGTTGATTACAATACCAATACCAGTAGCCTGAAAAAGTTTGTTGTAACAAACGATAATACAACAAAATCAAAAGATGAGTTTAACTTATTTAGAAATGCAGAAATTGCTGGAATTACTCCAGACTATTTAACTGTTTACAAGCTACTTAGGGCAGGCGGAGTTTCAGAAGATTTAAGTGAATTCAAATCAATTAAATTCAAAGCTTTAGGAAATGCTCCATTAAAAATTACGCTTGTGAAGGAATCAATAACTCAATGGAACGATCAATACAGCTTGACTATGCCAATAAGTAGTGATTCTAAAGAGTATATGATTGGACTAGATGATTTCAAATCAATTGCTTCAAATGCTAAAATTGATTTGAAAGATATCACTACTATTGTGTTCACAATTGTACCACCAAGTGTTGGCAAATCCACTGATATCCAATTAGGCTTATCAAATATTTCATTCAGCAAAGAAGACATCAATTATATCAATAGCTTAAAAGTTAAAAGTATAGATGTGTTCCCTAATCCTGTAACTGGCAATCAATTTAATGTTCGATTTAAGAGCGATGCTCCTAAAATATTACAGTTGAAAATCAGTGATGCGGTTACTGGTAGAGTAGTACTTACAAAACAAGTGAATGCTATCAGAGGTGAAAATATTGTTCCTGTAGTAATGGATAATAATGGATCTCAAAAAGTAATGATCATCAATCTTGATGGAACTGGTACAGATAGTTCAAAATATAAACCAACCAAAATTATAGCTGGAAAGTATTAAAATTTATTATATACATTAGATTTTAAGTTTTTTATTCACATTTTAAGCCTATTTGCTCTGAAAGTTTAATACTTAACGGCAAATAGGCTTATTTTTGCGAAAAATAAACCAAAAATTTATGTCATTAAGATTTAACGCAATTAGCAGTATTGCAAATGATGCGGAAACTTCTATACCGCAATTCAGTTCTAAAATCACTGGTATTTTCGGAGAAAACGTATTCACTCAAAAAACTGCACGTGAATTCTTAAGCGATGAAGCATATAAAAGCTTAATTACCAGCATTAGAGGTGGTAAAAAAATTGATCGTAGTGTAGCTAGTCAAATTGCCAATGGAATCAGGGCTTGGGCTGAAAGTAAAGGAGTTACCCATTATACACACTGGTTTCAACCATTAACTGGAACAACTGCAGAAAAACATGATTCTTTCTTTACTTTAAAAAGCGACGGAACTGCTATTGAAGAATTTGATGGAGCTGCTTTAATTCAACAAGAACCCGACGCTTCTTCTTTTCCTAGTGGTGGTTTAAGAGCAACATTTGAAGCTCGTGGTTATACTGCATGGGACCCTTCTTCTCCAGCATTTATTATGGAGATTGGAAAAGGTAAAACATTATGCATCCCTACCCTTTTTGTTTCGTATACAGGTGAATCATTAGACTATAAAGCTCCTTTGCTAAAAGCTACTGAAGCTTTAAATAAAGCAGCCGTTGAAGTATGTAACTATTTTGATAAAAACGTTACCAAAGTAACCCCAACATTAGGCTGGGAACAAGAGTACTTTGTAATTGATGCAGGCCTCGCAACTGCAAGACCTGACCTTGTACAGTGCGGTAGAACAGTATTTGGTGCTGCCCCTGCAAAAGGACAACAAATGGAAGACCATTACTTTGGTTCTATTCCTGAGAGAGTGTATGCATTTATGAGAGATTATGAGCAAGAAGCTTACAAATTAGGCATCCCTTTGCGTACACGCCATAATGAAGTTGCTCCTGCACAATTTGAGTGTGCTCCTATTTTTGAAGATGTAAATATTGCAGTTGACCACAATATCCTTTTGATGGATGTTATGGAAAGAGTAGCGAAAAGACATAACCTTGTTGTACTTCAACACGAAAAGCCATTCGCGGGCATCAATGGTAGCGGAAAGCACAATAACTGGAGCTTGGCAACAGATACTGGGGTTAACTTACTTGCACCTGGCAAGACACCAAAAACCAACTTGATGTTCTTGACTTTCTTTGTGAACACAATTAAAGCAGTTCATGACAATGCAGACATTATGAGAGCAGCGATTGCTTCTGCGTCTAATGATTATAGATTAGGAGCCAATGAAGCACCACCTGCAATCATTTCTGTTTTTGTTGGGCAATACTTATCAAAAGTATTAGCTGATGTTGAAACAAGAGTAGGTACCAAGTTTGACGAACAAGATGAAGCCATTTTAAAATTAGACCTTCATCGCAGTATTCCAGAATTAATGTTAGACAACACGGATAGAAACAGAACTTCTCCGTTTGCATTTACAGGTAATAAATTTGAATTCCGTGCAGTTGGTTCTTCTGCAAACTGTGCCAATGCCATGACAGTTATGAATACCATTATGGCTGATACTTTAAAGAAATTTAAAGCAGAAGTAGATGGTTTAATTGAAAAGGGAGAGAAAAAGGAAATTGCTATCATGCATGTCATTCAACAGTATATTGTTGCGAGTAAAAAAGTATTATTCGAAGGAGATGGATATAGCGAAGAATGGCATCAAGAAGCAGAAAGAAGAGGTTTACCTAATTTAAAAACTACTCCAACTGCATTAGATGCAATGGTAACAGAAAAAGCAATGAAGCTTTATCAGACCAATGGCATTTATTCTCATTCAGAATTAGAAGCTAGATATGAGATTGAATTGGAGAAATACATCAAGACGGTGCAAATTGAAGCAAGAGTAATGGGTGATTTAGCCATCAACCATATTTTGCCTGCTGCAATTAAATACCAGAATGATTTAATTAAAAATGTAACAGGACTAAAAGCTGCAGGATTAGATGAATCTGATTATTCTAGTCAATTAACCATTTTAAAGTTCATTAGTAAACATATTTCTGTTATTCATACCAAAGTGTATGAAATGGTTGAAGCAAGAAAAGTAGCCAATAATATTGTTCATAGTCGTGAGAAAGCAATCGCTTATGAAAATATCAAGAGCACTTATTTTGACGAAATCAGATACCATGTAGACAAATTGGAACATTTAGTTGATGATGAGTATTGGACTTTACCTAAATACAGAGAAATGCTTTTCTTACGTTAATTTGGGCTGCCGACTAGCATAAGCTTTTGACCGATAAACGAATAGTGGATTTAAAAAAATCCACTATTTTGTTTATATAAACAATCAATAAAATGAAAAAAATAATCACATTAGCCGTTTTTGCCCTTTTCTGCACATTTAACATCGTGCAAGCACAAGGTGGTGGACAAATGGATCCAGCACAAATGCTTGAAATGATGAAACAACGTGTTAAGCCAGGACTTATTGAAAAAACAAAATTAACAGATGCGCAAGCTGATAAAGTTTTGGAAATTCAATTATGGAGTCAGGGAGAAATGCGTGGCATGCGCGATTTAAGCGAAGAGGAAAGAGCAGCCAAAACGAAAACAGTAAACGAAGAAAAAACAAAAAAAATGAAAGCTATTCCGTTAACTGATGATCAAATTAAATCAGTTAATGACTTCTATGAAGAGATGAGAAAAGCTCGTATGCAAAGAGGCGGTGGTGGCTCTAAATAAGTAAGATTTAATTGCTTATTTTCACTTTACTTTTTAAAATAAAAATGCCCCGAGTAATCGAGGCATTTTTATTTGCATTATAGCAAAAGTTTATTTCATTGTAAAAGATTCCAAGAATTTAGTTGTGAAATTCCCTTTTCTGAAATCTTCATTTTGCATCAATTGTAAATGAAAAGGAATAGTAGTTTTTACCCCTTCAATTACATATTCACTCAATGCTCTGTACATAGTATCGATAGCTTCTTCACGTGTTTGAGCAACCGTAATCAATTTCCCAATCATTGAATCATAATAAGGTGGGATTACATACCCTGCGTACACATGACTATCAACTCTTACACCATGACCACCAGGAGTGAAAAGGGTAGTGATCTTACCAGGTGATGGCCTAAAATCATTGTATGGATCTTCCGCGTTAATTCTACATTCAATAGCGTGCATGGTAGGCTCATAATTTCTTCCAGAAATTTTTTCACCCATTGCTATCTTGATTTGCTCTTTGATCAAATCAAAGCTTACAACCTCTTCTGTAACACAATGCTCTACTTGAATACGAGTATTCATTTCCATGAAGTAGAAATTGCGGTGTTTATCAACTAAGAACTCAATTGTTCCTACACTTTCATAGTTAATTGCAGAAGCTGCTTTAATTGCTGCCTCACCCATTTTTGCACGCAAATCAGCAGTCATAAATGTAGAAGGAGATTCTTCAACTAGCTTTTGGTGACGACGTTGAATGGAACAATCTCGCTCACTTAAATGACAAACATTACCATACTGATCTCCTGCAATTTGGATTTCTATATGACGAGGTTCTTCTACAAACTTCTCCATGTAGATTCCATCATTTTTAAAAGAAGCTGCAGCTTCCATTTTTGCACTGGTATATGCTTTTTCGATTTCTTCCTCATTCCAAACTACACGCATCCCTTTACCACCACCACCAGCTGTTGCTTTTAATATTACAGGGTATCCAACTTCCTTTGCTAAAGATTTAGTTTGTTCAATACTTTCCAACAAACCTTCGCCACCTGGAACAACAGGAACACCAGCTTTGATCATGGTTTCCTTTGCAGTAATCTTATCCCCCATTTTATTGATCATATCAGGGGTTGGCCCAATAAACTTAATACCATGGTCTGCACAGATTTGAGAAAATCGAGCATTCTCTGCTAAAAAACCATACCCAGGATGAATGGCATCTGCATTGGTTATCTCTGCAGCAGCCATAATATGGGCAATATTTAAATAAGAATCACTGCTTTGAGGTTTCCCAATACAAACAGCTTCATCGGCAAATTTTACGTGGAGACTCTCTCTATCTGCAGTTGAATAAACAGCTACTGTTTTGATACCCATTTCACGACAAGTTCTAATTACTCGAAGTGCGATCTCTCCCCTATTAGCAATTAATATTTTTTTAAACATGTACAATTTTTTTGGTAAAGAATTGATTAAGCCGGTTCAACTAAGAATAAAGGCTGATCGTATTCTACAGGACTGGCATCTTCAACCAATACCTTTACAATAGTGCCTTTTACTTCACTCTCTATTTCATTGAATAGTTTCATTGCTTCAATGATACAAAGTACTTTACCAGGAGCTATTTCAGTTCCTACATCAGCAAGAATAGGTTTATCTGGAGAAGGTCTGCGGTAAAAAGTACCAATCATAGGACTCTTCACCGTAATCAAATTGTCGGTTTTAGGAGTTGCAGCAGCAGGGGCCGGCGCGGCATCAACAGCTACTGGCGCTGCTGTAACAGCAGGAGCTGCAGTAGTATATACTTGATGAGCAGGTGCAGTAGTAACATTCACCACTGGCTCTTCCTTTTGCTTAATGGTTACTTTACCATCTTTGTCTTCAATACTAATTTCTCCAATATTGCTTTTGTTAATGATCTTGATTAATTCGTGGATTTGTTTTAAGTCCATAAATGGCAGTTTTAAGGGTAAAATCAGTTAGTTTATGCGAAAATGTGGGGCAAAATAGCCTTTTTTTACTAAAAAACAGGTATTTTCTCGTTCTAAGCAAAATGACCTGAAACGAATAGAATCAGGTCATTGCTTTCCGGTTAAACCGGTAAAAATTATTCTTTAACGCGTTCTACATAATCACCTGATTTGGTGTTTACGCGTATCAATTCATCTTGATCTACAAACAAAGGCACCATTACGGTTGCACCTGTTTCAATTGTAGCCGCTTTTAAGGCTCTTGTTGCTGTATCGCCTTTAAGTCCTGGTTCGCAATAAGTAATTCTTACTACTATTTTTTCAGGCAATTCTGCTCCAATTGGTAAATCTGTTTCAGTATTAATAAAAACAAATACTTCTGAACCATCCATTAAAAACTGAGGAGCATCAATCATTTCCTCAGATAAGGCAATTTGCTCGAAAGTTTCATTGTTCATTAAATTGTAACCAGTTTCATCTTTATAGAGGTATTGAAATGCTTTTTTCTCTACCCTAACTGGATAAATAGTTTCACCACTGTTCCAGGTTTTTTCAATTGAGCGTTTATTGTCAACGCCTTTTAATTTAGCCCAAACCTTGGCTGCAGCTCTTGCAGTTTTATTTTCGCCAAACTCTACTATTGAGTAAAGGTTGCCGTCTAATTTTAAAATCATGCCACGGCTGATGTCGGAAGTAGTTGCCATAAATATTTTTTTATATGTAGTCCCTTTAAGACGGCTGCAAAAGTAGGAAATAGCAGTGAAACGACAAATAAGGGATAAATATGCCTATTCTAAATTCTTGAACAGATAGGAATATTGACGCAAGAGTCTAAAACCAATTTGAACATGAACGATTGCAGTTATGCTAATGATAAACATAATGATTGCCACTATCTTAAACATACTTATCATCGTTTCCATAGAAACTTTTCCAGCCAATTCAGGTTGCTGCTCCATAACTTCCGTTAACATTTGCTCTAATTGCATATCACCCAGAAAAAATACCCCGGTTGAATTTAAAAAGAACATTCCAGCAATAAATAAAGTACCATAAGCATTCACTTTGATCCAATCTCTTAAAGAAGGATTACAATGACGCTGATTGCCAATACCATGCAGTAAAAATCGAAGAGATGCAAATGCATAAATCACCAAACAAGCCATCACAAATGCGATAAAAAGCATGGCTGGATTACCAGACAACCCCATAATCAATACAAATAGATCTAAAAATCCAATAATCAGTGCAATAGGAACCAAAATAAACGAGAGTATTCTGTAAATGGTCAGTTGTTTCATAAATATTTTTAGTAAATGCGTGTAAAGGTAAAGAATAATCAATAGGGGTTCAGATTCAACTGGCCTTAGATAGAATACTTTATTTTTTTATGCATAATTTTCTTATGTATTTGGAAATGATGTATTTTTATAGAGCAAAACAGTGTTTATGAAAAAATCGTCTCTATATAAAGGTTGCCTAGAACCCATCTTATTAAGGCTTTTAAAAGACAATGGCAGAATGTATGGCTACCAGATGACCCAAATGGT